>Ga0315284_10000295_pt1 | contig 68027 bp, 60 predicted proteins | sample YL17G09_16_MG_FD_203696 | JGI IMG/M metagenome (GOLD analysis project Ga0315284, IMG submission 203696) | Sediment microbial communities from Yellowstone Lake, YNP, Wyoming, USA - YL17G09_16 | ecosystem: Environmental > Aquatic > Freshwater > Lake > Sediment | place: USA: Wyoming | collected...
AGACGGGAGCCGACGGTGTCAAGCTCCTCGTCTTGGGGACAATAAGATCCGCAGGTTCGGGTTGCTTCTGTCCCGAGAATGCGATCCTTCGGAGCCTGCTGGAGCACATCGTCCTGGAGAAGGACGAGGCAGTTCTTGTGGACATGGAAGCGGGTTTGGAGCAGTTCGGACGGGCTACATGCAGGGGGGTTGACCTGCTGCTCATCATAGTCGAGCCGGGTACGAAGTCAATTGACACCGCCCTTAGAGTTGCAGAACTGTCCAGGGAGATGGGCGTCAGGCGCTTCGGCGTTGTTGTCAACAGGGTCCGTAACGAGGAAGAACGAATAATTGTTAGCCGCATGCTAGCCGACCGCGGCCTTGAGCTCCTTGCTAGTCTCCCCTACTCCCAAACCATCGCCAAGGCCGAGCTTGATGGAGTGTCCCCCTTCGCCGTTGCTGGCATGGAAGAATGGATACACTCCGTCAGACAGCTTTCGAACAGGGTTGCAGAGATAGCCTCGAACAGCGTGGAATCCGCCAGTTCTAGTCCTCGGCCAGGGCGTTCCAACAAGTCGACGCCTGTCGTATAGGCGTAAGTGAAAACGTTTTAGTAGGTTCAATTGCATCCGTCAATTGCCGACAAGAACTGCAGAATCCCACTGGTGGACAGGTATTCACTTTGGGGGGCACACTCAGATTGACTATGATCGTGGTCGAGATCGATTCTCTTGGTGTCGATTCGCATCGCTATGAACTCGAGCCAGCGATTTCTCCCCCGGGTAGTCTCTGTGCGCCTTGCCCTTCCAGCTCCGGATTGAGGGCGTGGATGGGTCCTGGGGAATTGGCGTTCACCGTCGGTTGGGAGTGCTGTCTTACTGGAATCTAACACGGCAGTCAAGCCAGACAAGGATTCGGCGAAAGAGGGCGTCAAAGGCTCCCGGAGCCGTGATTGCTGGGACAGCAGTTGCTCGACGATGTTCTCAGAGTTGCACGATTCCGGTATCTGCACGGTCTTGGACCGCGCTGACAACCAGGGGGCGCAGTGCAGATTCGGGCAGCTCGGTCTTTGCTGCAGGATATGTCTCCAGGGCCCTTGCAGAATAAACCCGATGGGAAAGGAGCCGACGACGGGCATATGCGGCGCGAAGGACTACATGATTGTCTCAAGGTTCATCGACCGGATGATAGTCGGTGGAACTGCTTCGCACGCGGGGCACGGCAAGGAAATCGCCCACGTCCTCCACGCGGTTGCGAAGGGCGAAACCACGGACTATCGCGTGACCGACCAGACGAGGCTGGAAGCCGTAGCGAAGAAGATCGGGCTAAAACCTGACGGCAAGAAGGTCGCATCGTTGGCTCTTGAGGTCTCCGAATCAGCATTAGATGACTTCTCCAGATACACGAATCAACCCCTCACATTTCTCAAGTCCACGGTGACGAAGGGCCGAATTCACAGGTGGGACACGCATGGCGTTTTGCCGACTAACATAGAAACAGCGATGTCTGAGGTCATGCATCGAACCGCCATGGGAGTGGATGCTGACCCGATACCCATCCTCTTCGGCGGAATCAAATGCGCTCTCGCTGACTACACAGGAGCACAGATCTCATCCGACTTGAGCGATATCCTCTTCGGCACGCCCAAGTTGGTGCTGAGCGAGGCGAACCTGTCGGTGCTGGATGAGAAGTCCATCAATGTGGCAGTGCACGGGCACAATCCGTTGCTGAGCGACGTAATGGTCGATATCGCCCGAGAGATGAAGGCGGAAGCGCAGAAGGTCGGCGCGGAGAGATTCAACATAGTGGGCGTGTGCTGCACGGGAAACGAGATTCTGATGAGGAAGGGCGTGCCTCTTGCATCCAATGTGATGGCCCAGGAACTGGTTCTCCTGAGCGGATTGTTGGATGCGATGGTGTTCGACTACCAGTGCATCATGCCCTCGCTCTCGGTCCTCAGCAAGTGCACTCACACGAAGATGATCACAACTCAGGAGATAACCAGACTGGTTGGGGACACGCACATCGAATTCACACCCGACAACGCTAAGGACTCCGCGAAGAGGATACTCCTCATGGCAGCAGAGTCCTTCAAGCACAGGGGAAAGATCAGACACCTGCCAGCTATCAAGCCCTCCGCGGTCATGGCAGGGTTCAGCGTCGAACAAATCACCGCCCTTCTCTCGAAAAAGAACCCACATGACCCTATGCAGTACTTGGCGGACAACATCGTCAACGGCCGCCTCCGTGGAGTCGCCCTCTTCGCTGGCTGCAAGAGCACACGCGCCAAGAAGGACAACGACGTCTTGGTAATCGCACGAGAGCTGGCAAAAAGGGATGTGCTTCTCCTCGCGACAGGGTGCAATGCGATCGAGTTGGCCAAAGCTGGGTACATGGACCCATCGAAGACCAAGGAGTTCGCGGGAGAGGGGCTGCGATCATTCCTGGCAGAACTGAGCGAAGCTGCTGGAATCAAGGGATTGCCGTGCACATGGCACATCGGCTCGTGTGTAGACAACCCCCGGTTCTCGAACCTGGCGACCGAGGTGGCAAACAGACTCGGAGTGGACATTGAGAAGATCCCATTCGTGGCCATCGCGCCTGAAGCTATGCACGAAAAAGCGGTCTCCATCGGCACATGGGCGGTCGCAATGGGATTCCCGACGCATGTGGGGACGATCAACTATCTCTACGGCAGCACACTCGTTACAGAGGTGCTGGAGAACACCGCGAGGGACGTGTATGGCGGGTACTTCATATTCGAGGAGGACCCGGAGATTGCAGCAAAGCGGCTCTATTCGGCCATCGAGTACAGACGCTGGAAGATGGACCTCTCGGATCCTGAGATTGAGCGAGCGTCGCATTTCGTTCCAGACAAAGGGAAGATAACGAATGAGCAACTGTTCAAGATGGCCATCGAGGGTTCGATCATCGCCACTGGCTATGCGGACGTTCTGCTCAACAGAGCTCTTCGGAAGTACGGGCCTGATCAGAAGGTGGAGTTCCCCGAGACTGGATATCAGCTGCCAAGCCTATTCGCCTGGCTTGGAAAGGATTGCACCCGCCTGGGGGATCTGCCCGTTCTCCTTGGTGATGCTAGGGGAAAGATAGTCGAGAAACCCACGCTCGATGCTGCAATCGCCTCGGGCGAGGCCACTATGATCGCAGCCGAGATAGTCGAGGCACTGAAATACATCGAGACTCCGACGCCTTACGAAGGCAGCCTGTACTGCGGTTTCATCCCTGACAGGATCCTGAGGCAACTTGGCATCGCATTCGTAGATGACACGATACCCGGGGCAGCGGTATTCGTCGGCAGGGCGAGCGACCCGAAGAAACTCTCCGCGATGATCCGCGACTGCCAGAACAAGGGTATGCTCATCATAGCGACGTATGACGTCGTCAAGCAGCTGAAGGACGAGGGCATTGCCATGGGTCTCGACAGGATGCTCTATCCGGTCGGCGAATTCACACAGGCAATACACGGCCTCAACTTCGCAATCAGGGCAGCTCTGTCATTTGGCGGCATACAGAAGGGAGACCGCCAGGGTCTGTCCAACTACCTCTCGAAGAGACCCAAGGTGTTCGTCCTTCAGCTTGGACCGCTCGACTGCATCAAGGTCGCCGCGGAATTCGCTGTCATGTTCAACGGTTCACCAACGATAACCGACCAGGATGTGGAGCCGGTCCCTGACAAATACATAGTCCAGAAGAACCTCGAGGAGATGATCTCGACCGCTATCGAGTTGAGAGGGTGCCGGATCAAGCTTGGCGCGGTCAACTTGCCCGTGGCCTATGGGCCAGCCTTCGAAGGAGAGACCATCCGCAGGCCGGAGATGTATATCGAAGCTGGAGGGCCCTCTAAGACGCTGGCATTCGAGCTCCTGAAAATGCATGGTCCTGAAGAGGTTACCGACGGGAAGATCACATTCATCGGAAAGGATGTTGACGAGATGCCCGACGGATCGTCCACGCACCTCGGCATCTTTGTCAACGTGTACGGCAAGAACATGCAGAAGGATTTCGAGTCCGTCTTGGAGCGTAGGATACACCAATTCGTCAACTTCGCGGAGGGTGCGTGGCACACTGGCCAGAGGAACCTGCTCTGGGTCAGGCTCAGCAAGAACTCCGTCAAGGCGGGGCTCAGGCTGAGGCACCTGGGCGACATACTCGTCACCAAGTTGAAGCAGGAGTTCGGCGCAATCGTATCGAAGATCGAAGTCACCATCGTCACCGACGAGCAGGAGCTCCGGAAACACATCGACGAGGCGAAGGCGTCCTATGCCGAGAGAGATGCGAGAATCGCAGACCTTACGGACGAGCACGTGGACACATTCTACACGTGCACGCTGTGCCAGAGCTTCGCCCCTGGCCATGTATGTATAGTCACTCCAGAGAGGCTGGGACTCTGCGGCGCGATCAACTGGTTGGACGCCAAGGCCTCTCACCAGATATCCGCCACGGGACCGAACAGTCCAGTGCCCAAGAAAGAAACCCTCGACGAGGTGAAGGGACAGTGGACTGGGGTCAACGAGGTCGTCGCCGAGAAAACCCACGGAAAGCTTGTGAAGTTCAGTGCCTACACCATGATGGAGGACCCGATGACCTCTTGCGGATGCTTCGAGTGCATCGTCGGAGTCTCTCCTGATCTTCAGGGTGTTGTTGTGGTCAACAGAGAGTATCCGGGGATGACGCCGCTCGGCATGACCTTCTCGACTCTTGCGGGGTCGATCGGAGGGGGAATCCAGACCCCGGGGTTCATAGGAGTCGGGAGGAAGTATCTCACTAGCAGGAAGTTCATAAGTGCCGACGGAGGATTCCTGAGGATCGTGTGGATGCCGAAGGACCTGAAGAACGCGATGATGGAGGACCTGAACAAGAGGGCAGAGGAGGCCGGCATCCCGGACTTCGTCAAGAAGATTGCCGATGAGACGGTGGCGAGAACGCCGGAAGAGCTTGTGGAATGGCTCGTGAAAGTCGAGCATCCAGCGACAAAGATGCCGCCGATGATGAGCTAGAAGTGGTTGGGGGAATCGAGCTTGGGATTCGAGACACCTAAGGAGAAGTTTCCAGGGAAGATCAGGGAAGTCGTGATAGGTGCAACCAAGGAACAGGGAGGCACAAGGGGTTCGAGCCTCATAGTGGGCGGATCGAACGGGCTGCAATATCACGGTTTCGAAAGCAACATGCTCCACAAACCTCTGATCGTCATGGATGTCGTGGACACAATGAGGGTCGTTCCTGAACAGCTGGTGCACTCGATCGGGCCCGTCGTGAAGGAGCCGGTCGAGTGGGCCAAGAAGATTGAGCGCGAGTGGGGTGCCGACCTGTGCGTGCTCAAGCTTCAGTCGGCCAATCCAGAGGAGGAGAACCGTACCGTGGAGGAGTGCGTGGATCTCGTCAAAGAAGTGCTCAAGTCAGTCTCGCTCCCCTTGATGGTGTACGGGTGCGGATCCGAAGAGAAGGATGCGAAGCTAATTGAGGCGGTATCGAACGCCGCCAGAGGCGAGAGGGTCTTCCTCGGATTGGCGGAGGAGAAGGCTTTCAAGTCAATCGCAGCAGCGTCGATGGCCAACGGGCACGGCATCGTGGCATTCTCCAACCTAGATATCAACCTTGCAAAGCAGATGAACATCCTCCTGATGGACTTCGGGGTCAAACCGGAGAACATAATCATGGACCCATTGATGGCCGCCCTGGGTATGGGACTGGAATACTCCTATTCAGTGCTAGAGCGCCTTCGGCTGGGAGCGCTTCTCGGCGACCCTGTCCTTCAGATGCCCATCATATGCGATTGCTCCTGCGCATGGGCCGCCCCAGAGGCGCTTGAGGAGAACCCACAGCGAGGGAAACCGGAACTTCGAGGCATCTACTGGGAGACAATGACCGCGTATGCGGCCATCATAGCGGGCAGCGACCTTGTCATCATGAGGCACCCACAAGCGGTCCAGAAGCTGAGGTCCGCCCTCGCCGACCTAGGAGGAGGTGCCTAGATGCCGACGGCCATGGACATATACAAGCTGCTTCCCAAGAAGAACTGTGGCGAGTGCAAGTTTCCCACATGCCTGGCCTTCGCGATGCAGTTGGCAAACCAGAAAGTGGCTCTCGATTCCTGTCCCTATGTCAGCCCTGAGGCAAAGACCGCCCTAGAGGAGAGCGGCGCTCCACCGATCAAGTTGGTCACGATCGGTTCCGGCGAGCTCGCTGCCAAGACGGGGGATGAGACCCAGCTATTCAGGCATGACAAGACGTTCTATCATCCGACTGTCTTAGGCTTCGTCGCGGACGATGCAAAAGGGCTGGACGCGATGAAGATGACGATATCCTCGGCACAGTCTTCGTCCTTCGAGAGAGTCGGCCAGGTGATCAGAGTGGACTCGATAGCGGTTAGACACTCCTCTGGCAAAACGGAGGATTTCCTCGAGGCCGTGAAGCTGGCAGCGGCGCAAAAACTGCCATTGGTGTTGATGACCGAGGATGCGAAGACCATGGGCGAAGCCGTCGCCATCTGCGGGGACAAGCGACCGCTGTTGTACAAGGCAACACCTCAGAACTTAGACTTGATGATCGGACTGGCCAAAACATGTTCATTTCCGCTCGTAATCGGTGGCGCGTCCACCCTGGACGAACTCTCGCAGATGTCCGAGAAGGCGAAGAAGTCAGGAGTGAGCGAGATCGTGCTGGAGCCGAGCCAGTCATCCTCGGGGCGGATGCTGGAGGACATGACCGTCATTCGAAGGGCAGCGGTCAAGAAGAAATTCAGGCCCCTTGGATTCCCCACCATTTCAGTGCTAGGCAGTTCCGAGAACGACTTGATGAAGGCGGCTCTCGGAGTCATGAAATACTCCTCGATCGTGCTGATGGAGGAGCCTCCCCGAGAGTTCCTCTTCGGGTTGATGACTCTGCGGCAGAACATCTTCACCGATCCGCAAGTTCCAATTCAGGTGAAGGGAGGGCTGTACCCAATAGGCGAGCCCACGGAGAAGTCGCCTGTGCTCTTCACGACCAACTTCTCGCTGACCTACTTCACGGTCAGGGCGGATGTCGAGAAGAGCAAGTTACCTGTTTGGCTCCTCGTGGTCGAGACCGATGGACAATCAGTGATGACTTCCTTCGCAGCGGGCAAGCTGACCCCGGAATCGGTTGCGAAGGCGATCGAGACAGAGAAGATCAAGGAGAAGAATGTTCGGAATGAGCTGGTTATCCCGGGAATGGTCAGCAGGATGAGCGGAAAGTTGAACGAGCTCACCGGCATGAAGATCGTCGTCGGACCGAGAGAATCATCTGGCCTGCCGAAAATGCTCAAGTCTCTAACTAGCTGAGCTCATCTCGTCCTGAGTTCACAGTCCATGATCCTCGCAGCGTCCGCGAAGAGAGGATCGTTTCTCGGAAGGTTCAGAAGAGATTCATCCTTCTCAATCCAGGACTGGACACTCGAACTCTTCCTCAAGCCGTATACTGCGTCGAAGTCTGTCATTTCTTTCATCGGAGGTCCACTAGCACCAGAGTCAAGCATATTGTACACGAGCGCCTTCCTGCGAATCGATAGCTTCATTTCAGCGGCCAAGACCGAGATGCGTCTTGCAGCTTCGAGCGAGGCCCTGGATTTGTCACAAAGCACGAACAGCACGTCTGATGAGCGGGTCGTTCGCCTGCTAAGGTGCTCCATCCCCGCTTCGTTGTCGATCACGACGTATCGATACTTGTCGGATAGGGAATCAACGAACGTCCGCAGCATGTTGTTTATGTAGCAATAGCAGCCGGGCCCTTCTTGTCTGCCCATTGTGATCAAATCAAACCCATCGCCTTCCTTCAGAGCCAGACGGACATGATAGTCGACGTAGTCGTGTTTCGACATGCCTTCAGGAGGCTCCTCTCGTTTCGAGACCATTTCCTCGCGGAGAGCGCCGACTGTTCTGCCAGGTTCGGTCCCCAGCTTCGAGCCGAGGTTCGTGTTCGGATCTGCGTCGACCGCGAGGACGACTTCTCCAGTCGATTCGTGAAGATGCCGGACCACAAGCGCGGCAAATGTGGTCTTTCCAACACCGCCCTTGCCCGCCACGGAGATTGTGAAGCCCATGCAAGTCACTCCTTGCACACTCGCTCGGGGGGAGCGCTTGGGAATCTGCTGACATCCGTGTGAGGGATGAAGAGCGATGACGAGAATTCAGCATAGAAGTCGTTGTCCACGCTGAGTTCGACATAAGTCATCTTGTTGAATATGTCAATCATCTCCTTCCTCTTGCTCGAGGATAGCAGAGCCATCCTGGCGCCACCGAGGGCGCCATTGCCAATGAACCGATACTTCTCCTGAGGCTCATCTGGGAACATGCCGATCAATATGGACCTTCCGACGTCCAAGTGATAGCCAAAACCTCCTGCGACGACGATGTTCGAGACCCTTCCCAAGTTCTCTCCCATCTTCCGCAGCAAGGTGGAGCAGGCCCCATAAATGGCCGCCTTCGTCCTCAGAAGGTTCTGAAGATCAGGGTCATTGATGACGAGGTCCGCGCTCGCACCTTCAGCTAGTCTCTCCTTTCTCTCGACAATGTACTCGAATCCTGATTCACCCGGCCTGATCCGACTGGATTTGAGGTTCTGGATCCTAGCTTTGCGGTCGATCACTCCCTTGCAATACATCTCTGCGACCAAGTCGATCAAGCCTGAGCCGCAAATGCCCACTGGATTTAGATCACCTATCACGTGATAGGTCGTTGTCAGATCGTCGTTGATCCTGATGCGATCGATTGCCCCGTCCATCGCCCTCATGCCGCAGGAGACTTCTCCGCCCTCGAATGCGGGACCGGCAGAGCAAGCGCACGCCACCAGCCAGTCCTTGTTGCCGAGCACGATCTCGCCGTTGGTCCCGACGTCGATGAGCAATGACAGCTTCTCCGACCTATGGATGCCGCTGGCCAGTACGTCTGCCACGACATCGCCCCCGACATATCCCGCTCGCGAGGGGAAAAGCATCACGCGCCCGGACGAGTTCATCCGAAGGCCGAGTTCGGCTGCTTTGATATATCCAGCATGGTATGCCACGGGGACGTATGGCTCCAGCCTGAGATGCTTCGTAGGGAGTCCCGCGAAGAAATGAATCATAATCGTGTTGCCGGCAACCGAAGCCGCCACGATGTCCTCTGCCTTTACCGACGTCTTGTGCGCAGATCCATCGAGGACTCGGTCTATGAGGGCATTCACGGTCCCTCTAACGAGCGACGCGAGCTCCTGCCCTCCTCCCTCTTCGCTGAATATCATTCTTGCTATGACGTCCTCGCCCCTCGAGATCTGCTTATTGTAGTCAGAGGCTGTGGCCAGGGTCTCTCCCGAGAGGAGGTCAATGAGGTTCACGACGACAGTTGTTGTCCCGATGTCGACTGCAATACCGAACAGCCTCTTTGTGGCATCGCCAGGCTCAACCCTCGTGATCTCGTCGGCGTGATCCACGTCTGATAGCGAGATCGTGACATTCCATTCACCCCTCCTTAGCGCATCGGACAGATCCCTCAGAGCTTCCAGAGGCATTGGAATCTGGTTCCGACCAAGTACTCGCCATAGTCGCTCCAGATCTGCGACATTGTCCCATATCGTCGCAGGCGGCAGCTTGTAGAACTCCTTTCGGACCCAAGGCGAGAGTGGCTTTGGAATCTCATCGACGGTCTTTGTGAGTATCTGGTGCTTGCCTATCCTTGATCGAGGAAGCACCTCGACAACGACATCGCCTTCTACTATGGTATCGCACGCAAGAACGATCCCCTGCTTTGCCTCGGTCTCGCTCAAGAGCTGCGAGGAAACCGTTTTGAACCGCCCCTCTGGCCTTACCTTGCACCTGCCGCACTTCCCCTCGCCGCCGCACACCGCATCGAGGCCTATTCCAGCGAGGCGAGACGCCTCGAGGATGGTGACCCCGCTGCTCACAATCACTCCTTTGTTCTCGGGGAGAAACGTGATCAAGTGCTCAGACTTCTTCTGTTCCCTCGCCATTGTGAACCTGCGCACTCTTGAACGGACTGAGCCGCTAATAACTGTTATGGCTCGATATCGGTCCGATCAGCATTATCCATGACGGGCACTGGCGAGCATTTGATATCAGACCTCCGCCCTACGACTTCTCCGGCGGGGAGCGACTTTGATAGTCATCGGAGAAAGGATTAACGGCCAGTTCCCTCAGGTCTCCAAAGCCATTGACGCGAGGGACTCGAAGTACATTCAGAGCCTGGCAGTTGAGCAGACGAACGCCGGAGCGCATGTATTGGATGTGAACACCGGCCCGGGGCGGGAGGACGGACCAGCGGCCATGGAATGGCTCGTGAAGACGATACAGGACATCGTACACGTGAGGCTGTCGATCGATTCTCCAGGTCTGAAGGTTCAGCAAGCTGGTTTGTCTTCCTGCCAGCTCGAACCGATAATCAACTCGACCACCGCCGAGCAGAAGCGCATGGAGAAGTTCTTCCCGCTGGCAAAGGAGTTCAACGCAGAGATCATATGCCTGACCATAGATGAGAAGGGCATCCCGAACTCGGCAGAAGCGCGAGCGGAAATCGCAATGGTGCTCATGGCCAACGCGATGGAGCACGGTGTGAACCCCGAGAAACTCTATCTGGACCCCGTCGTCCTTCCGATCTCTGCCGCCCAGGACCAGTGCCCAATACTATGCGATGCCATCACAGCATTGAGAGCGTTGAACACACCGCCCCCTAAAACGGCTGTCGGACTCAGCAACATCTCGAGCGGTTCGGAGGAGAGAAGCCTCCTTAACCGCACGTATCTGGCAATGCTCCTTGGTCGGGGTCTGGATGCAGCCATAGTCGACCCGAACGATATCGAACTCATGAAGGTTGTCAAGGCATCTGAAGTCCTTCTTAACCAAAGGCTATATGCCCATTCTTTCTTGAAGGTCTAGTTGAGGGTGTTGATACTCTTGAATGAAGTTCGTCCTCATTTGGATGCTCTGGAACTATCCTGGTCGAATCTAGAAGGAGATACGCTCGAGTCCTTGTCAAGGAACTCAGGCGCCCGCCTCGTCAAGGGCAGGAAAGCACTGAGCCTCCGCCTGATCGACAGAGACTGCGTAGTAGATTTCGAATCGAGGAGCATCAGATGGTCGAGTCATGATGCTCCAGAACTGGGAAAGCATTTGCAGATACTCGTATTGCACTATCTTGCGGGGGCTGGCAAGGCCCAGATCGCCAACAGGCTCGTGACCTACAGGGACTTCGAGGGCGGGGCGATATACTACCCCGCATTCAAGGCGAGGTCAATTGATCGGATTGTGCGCGAGTTCGGTTCGAAGCCTGACACCTTGCAGCATCTTGGAGATGCCGTGAAAGCCGAGCGAGAGGAGTTGGCCACTGTTGGAATGAGAGCCTACTTCTTCCCAAAGCTTCCCATAGTCATTGCGCTTTGGATTGGAGACGAAGAGGTGCCCGCGTCAGCGAACATACTCTTCGACGCAAACGCAGGCAACATTCTGCCAACCGAGGACCTGTCTGTGGTAGCAGGGGTTTTGGTCGGAAGGCTGGTTGAGATATCGAGGAGGTAAGCGAGAGCCACCAGAGAACCTGTTACTGAGCGCTCCGTTCAAATCGTCGCCAAAATGACAATAATGCGCCAAGAGCGAAAGGCGAAAATGGTGGAAATTCTTATCAATGGGACTTGCTTACACCCTCAAGAACCGGATTTGTAATGGATCTAGCTACGCGCACCATTACAGCGGTATGGCGGAACAAATATAGGGCACGTCCTTGTCCTTTCAGATAGCAAGCTGGTCAGCGGAGGTCACAACGTGGTGAAGAGAGTAGTAGTAATAGGAGGGGGCATTGCAGGAATACAAGCCTCGCTGGACCTTGCTGACATGGGCTATCAAGTGCACTTGGTCGAGAAGACGCCGTCGATAGGGGGAAGAATGGCGCAGCTGGACAAGACCTTCCCCACGAACGATTGCTCGATGTGCATTCTCTCACCCAAAATGATCATGTGCGCCGGCCACGAGAACGTGAAGCTCCATACCTATTCGGAAGTCGACCATGTAAGAGGCGACTTCCCCCATTTCAAAGTAGTCATCAGGGAGAAGGCTAGACGAGTGAATATTGACCGGTGCACTGGGTGCGGCGATTGCGTGGTGAAGTGCCCAGTGAAGATACCAAGCGAGTTCGAGGAGAACATCTCCAAGAGGAAAGCGATCTACCTCCCCTTCCCCCAAGCAGTTCCGAGGAAGATGACGATCGACGGCGAGAATTGTAGAATGGTCACCTCTGGCAAGTGCGGAGTGTGCAAGAAGGTCTGTCAAGCAGGCGCGATCGAGTACGACCAGAAGGACAAGCTCGTCCGTTTAGACGCCTCCGCCGTGGTCGTCGCAACCGGATTCGACCTCGCCGACGTCACTGTCCTCAAGCAGTATGGTCTGGGCACGTGTAAGGACGTAGTCACATCGCTTCAGCTCGAGAGGATTCTGTCGGCCTCAGGTCCGACCAGCGGTCATCTGGTGAGGGCATCCGACGGCAAGGAGCCCAAGAGGCTCGCGTTCATTCAATGCGTGGGTTCGAGGGACGAGAAGATGTACAAGTACTGCAGCAGCGTGTGCTGTATGTACGCGACGAAGGAGTCCATACTCGTCCGGGAGCACGTCCCTGACATCAGCAGCACGATATTCTACATGGACATGCGGGCGACCGGAAAGGGCTTCCAGGAGTTCGTCCAGAGGGCCGAGAAGAACTACGGGGTCAGGTACGTGAGATCGAGGCCCGCGAATGTCCAGCCGGCGAATGGCGGTAACGGAGTACTCGTCACCTACGAGACCAGAGGTCTCGCGGGGGAGCAGGTCACAGAGGAGTTCGACATGCTGGCACTATGCCCTGCGCTAGTTCCGTCCCAAGGCGCGCCCGAGCTGGCGAAGCTGCTGGGGATCGAGCTCGATGAGGATAGGTTCCTCAAGGCGCCGAGCCTAAGACATCCAGTCGACTCGACCAAGAAGGGCATTCTGATTTGCGGCTTCGCAGGAGCGCCCATGGACATACCCGATTCCGTGGCCCAGGCGTCAGGAGTGGCGGCCAGGGTCGCTGAGCTCCTGGAAGGAGGTGCCTGAGCGATGGCCAGGATAGGTGTATTCGTATGTCACTGCGGCCACAACATTGCTGCCACGGTCAACGTCGAGGAAGTGGTCGAGTTCGCAAAGACCCTTCCCGACGTGGTGGCGGCCGAGCACAACCTGTACTCTTGCTCAGAGGAAGGCCTAGGCTCCATCAAGAAGAGCATCGAGAAGAACAAATTGGACAGGGTGGTTGTGGCCGCGTGTACTCCCAGGACTCATGAGCCGCTATTCCGGAAGACCGTGGAACTTGCGGGCATCAACAAGTACCTCTTCGAGTTCGTCAACATAAGGGAACACGTCTCATGGATCCACGCCAAGGAGCCGCAATCGGCCACTGAGAAGGCAAAGATGCTCGTGGCGATGGGCGTGGCCAAGGCCGCTCTGCTCGAGCCCCAGAAAGAAGGTGAATCGAGCGTGATACCGACGGCCGTTGTCATCGGAGGCGGCCTAGCAGGCCTCACGGCTGCTGCGTCGCTCGTGGCCCAGAACATCGATACACATCTGATCGAAAGAGAGGCCAGACTCGGCGGCAATCTTGCTGACATCGATATCGTGGCTCCTGAGTTCAGGAAGAGCAAGGAGCTTCTGGATGAAATGATAGAGGAGCTCAATGCTTCTCCGAAAGCTCATTTGCATCTTTCCTCCAAGGTCACTGAGGTCAAGGGATTTGTCGGCAACTTCGAGGTGACGACCGACAAGGCGGAAAAGATACCAGCGGGCGCAATCATAGTCGCGACTGGCGCGAAGGAATGGATACCGAAGGACGAATACGGATACGGGACAGTCCCTGGTGTAATGACCCAGATGGACCTAGAGAAGAGGCTAGCCAAGGGGGAGAAGCCGAAGCAGGTCGTTTTCATCCAATGCGTCGGAAGCCGCCAACCGGGAAGAGAGTATTGCTCACGCGTTTGCTGCAACACATCGCTCAAGAACGCCCTGAGAATCTTGGACGCTTCCCCTGATGCGACCGTGTCGATCCTCCACAGGGACATAATGAGCTACGGCACGGCATCCGAGCACATGTACAGACGTGCCTCCGAGAGAGGGGTCAGATTCATGAGATATGGCCTCGATAGGCCTGCGAAAGTCTCGCGCACGCAGAGGGGCGCGGCAGTCAAGGTCTTCGACGAGACTCTGGACGAGGACATCGATTTCGATGCGGATCTTGTGGTCCTGGCGACGCCGATGGTGGCGCAGAATGACTCGAGGGAAGTCGGGAAGCTCCTGAAGGTACCGCTCGACAAGTTCGGGTTCTTCCTCGAAGCGCATGTGAAGCTGAAACCGGTGGAGTTTGCCACGGATGGTGTCTTTGTCTGCGGGGCGGCGAGGTGGCCCAGCAGCGTCAGCGAGAGCATGTCGCAAGGAATGGCTGCCGCGGCGAAGGCCGCCATACCGATTAGGAGAGGCAAGGTCGTTATCGAGGCCATCACAGCGCAGTCAGACCCCGACAAGTGCGCCGCGTGCGGGAACTGCGTGATGGCATGTCCTTACGAGGCTATTGAGATCGTCGAGTCCGAGGGAAAGCGCTACGCCAAGGTCAACGAGGCTCAGTGCAAAGGGTGCGGGGCTTGTGTGGCCGCTTGCCCGAACGACGCCATGCAGCAGAGAGGGTTCACCACAAGACAGCTGGGCGCGATGATAGACGCGCTTGTCAAGAACGCGATGGAGGAGACATGATGACGGATTTCCGCCCGACCATCCTGGCGTTCTGCTGCAACTGGTGCTCCTATGCGGGAGCCGACCTGGCAGGTGTCAGCAGGCTCCAGATGCCTCCCAATGTTCATGTCATCAGGGTCATGTGCAGCGCCAGCGTGAAGCCTGAGTACGTCCTCAAGGCCCTGTCGCAGGGCGTAGACGGCGTTCTCGTACTCGGATGTCACATAGGCGACTGCCACTACATGACCGGGAACCACAGGACGGCAAAGCGGATGCCCCTTGTCCAAAGCGTTCTCAAGGAGACCGGGATCGATGAGAAGAGGCTGAAGCTGGATTGGGTGAGCGCAGCCGAAGGCGAGAAGTTCCAGAAGGTCATAACCGATTTCGTCCAGGACGTCCATAAGCTCGGGCCGAACCCGCTGAGGGAGGTGAGGTTCTGAACGACCTGGGCAAGAAGTTGGCCAAAATAGCATTCGACGAGCGCGGCGCAGACCACCTCCTCCTGATGAGAGAGGAGCATGGTAACGTGGCTCCAGCGCTCATCTCCAAGGGTGAGGATGTTGGCGATGTCCGGCTCGACGTTCCATATCAGCTGATAACGATACTGGAGACCGTCTACTCTTGGGTTCCCAAGGGGAAGATAGCGGTCATCACAAGGAGATGCGATGAGAAAGCCCTGGCCGAGCTAACAAAGCGCGGCTATGTCGACGAGAAGCGGATGGTCAACATAGGCCTGGCCTGCAGCAAGGAGCAGGTTGCGATGTGCAGGTGCAGCGACCCTGTCCCGAGCAAGGTCGATCTTGGCGAGCCGAACAAGCCCGCGCCAATAGACGAGCTGTCGGAGAAGCTGGCTAGAATGACACCCGATGAGAGGCTGCAGTTCTGGGTCAAGCAGTTCAGGAAGTGCAACAAGTGCTTCGCGTGCACTCACAACTGCCCCGTCTGCTTCTGCGATGACTGCGTTCTCGAGGAGAGGACCTTCGTCGCCGAGCAAAGCATACCCCCAGGGCTGTCGTTCCATATGATCAGGTCGTACCACTTGATCGACAAGTGCATAGAGTGCGGCGAGTGCGAGCGCTCTTGCCCTGCGGAGATACCTCTGCTGACGTTACGCAAGATGCTGGCCAGGGACATGAAGAAGGCCTACGGCTTCGTGCCCGGCGACCCGAAGACCGTCAGCCCGCTGAACACCACTCTCGAGGGAGAGCAGATGGAGGAGGAGTGCGATGAGTGTTAAGCACGTGCTGACCACATGCCCGTACTGCGGCACCGGCTGCAACTTCTTCCTGCAAGTGGCTGATGGCAGGCTCGTGGGCGTCGTGCCTTGCAAGACCGACGAGATAAGCCTCGGCCGGCTGTGCATCAAGGGCTACAACGCCCATGCGTTCGTCCAGCATCCTGACAGGCTCAAGCACCCGATGATCCGGGAGGGCGGGCAACTCAGACGGGTCACTTGGGAGCAGGCGATGGATAGAATCGTCAAGGAGATCACGAGGATCAGGGACAAGTACGGCCCTGATTCGATCGCCGTACTGGCGTCTGCGAAATGCACCAACGAGGAGAACTACCTGTTCCAGAAGCTAGCTCGCGCCGCCATCGGCACGAACAATGTGGATCACTGCGCGAGGCTGTGCCACGCATCCACAGTCTCGGGACTTCTCTTCTCTTTCGGAAGCGGCGCGATGACGAACACCATCCCGGAGTTCGACAATGCCGAATGCATACTGATCACAGGCTCAAACACTCTCGAAGCCCACCCGATGATCGGTGCTAGGATGTTGAGAGCGCTGGACAAGGGCGCGAAGATAATCGTCGTCGATCCGAGGGAGACTCCATTGTCAAGGATATCCCATCTTTCTCTGCATCAGAGACCTGGCACGGACATCTCGTGGATAAACGGCATGATCAAGATCATCATTGACGAGGGCCTCGTCAACGAGGAATTCGTAAAGCAGAGGACAACGGCCTTCGATGAGCTTAAGGAGGTCGTGAAAGACTACACAGCTGAGAAGGTCCAAGCGACGACCGGCATACCGAAGGAGAAGCTGGTCGAGGCCGCGCGCCTGTACGCCAGGACCGACAAGGCCATGATCGCATACGCGATGGGCATTACACAGCACAGCAACGGTACGAATCTCGTGAAGGCCATGGCAAACCTCGCGATGGTGACCGGCCATATCGGTAGGGAGTCCACCGGACTCAACCCCCTCAGAGGACAGTGCAATGTCCAGGGTGCTTGTGATGCTGGTGGCCTTCCCAACCTCTTCCCAGGATATCAGAGAGTAGATGACCCGGAGTCCAAAGCGAAGTTCGAGAAGGCCTGGGGCAAGCAACTGCCTGGCAGTCCAGGGCTCACGCTTACGTGCGCGATGAAGGAGGCGATGGCGGGCAAGGTGAAGGCCATGATCATCTTCGGCGAGAACGTCATGATCTCCGATCCCGACCTCGGACACCTCGAAGAAGCGATCGAGGAGCTGGAGTTCCTTGCCGTTGCCGACATATTCCCAAGCGAGACTGTCCAGAAGGCGAACGTGGTTCTCCCAGCGGCGTGCTATGCAGAAAAAGAAGGCACGTTCACATCCACCGACAGAGCGATACGACTGCTCAGGAAGGCTGTGGATCCCCCGGGAGAGGCTAGGCCCGATTGGGTCATCGCGTGCGATATGGGCAAGCGGCTGGGTTCTTCCGGTTTCGACTTCTCGTCCCCCGCAGAGGTCATGGATGAGATGGCTTCCCTGACTCCCCAGTACGCCGGAATCGACTTCGGCAGGATAGACAAGCAGGTGCTTCGCTGGCCATGTCCGACAAAAGAACACCAGGGGACGAAGATACTGCACACTCAGAAGTTCACCAAGGGGCTCGGTGTATTCGCACCCGTGCACCACGCGCCTCCGATGGAGGAGCCGTCCGAGGACTACCCGTTCATACTCACGACGGGTCGGAACCTGTTCCAGTACCACACTGGCACGATGACCCGGAGGTCGCCCAAGCTGGAGCGGGAAGCGCCAGAACCCTATGTCGAGATCAACAAGTCGGACGCGAAGCGCCTCGGCATCAAGGACGGTGAGAGGGTGGCAGTATCATCCAAGCGTGGATCGATCACGCTGAAAGCGCGGGTCACCGACAGAATAATCCTAGGCTCAATCTTCATCCCGTTCCACTATGCCGAGGCGGCGGCGAACAGGCTGACGAACGCAGCGCTCGACCCGATAGCACACATCCCAGAGCTGAAGGTCTGCGCGGCAAAAGTGGCCAAGGCGTAGTCATTCTGACGTAGCCAGGCGTTCGAGCGTCTCGGCGATATCTTCTGCGATATGCGCAAGGTCTTCAGCGCCGAGGATCCTACCGGCAGCGGCATCGAACAATATGTTGGCCGATGCGGGGACCTCGTCGTCACCTCTCCAGATGGTAACGTTCATCCTGAGGTAGGGAAAGAACAGGAAGTCGAAGGATGCGTCGCCCCGCTCGACTCTCGTGCCGCCCAGCTTGACCGAAGCTGCGGCCAGCCGGCTCGGGTTCGATCCAAACGCTGAGATCAACTGGACCAACGCCCTTCCGTGGAAGGCCGAGTAGTAGAGATTGCCGCTCTCGAACTCCCGGAATGACATCCACTCGCCGTCGATTCTGCCGTCGGCTCCCAGGAGATAGTGTAGCAGTATCACCTTGAGGGTGTCCTCCGGCTCAGTCCCGTCGTCCCACCTCACGGTCCCAACATCGGTGTCCACTAGAGCTGTCCTGTCCAAGACCGCGACCCGCAGTTCCGTGCCTGAAACAACTCCGCCAGAATTTGAGGCCACGGACTCTATATCTCTGGCTTTGAGCTCGACGAAGGCCTTTGCGACGGCAGCAATGTATCTCTCTCCAGGCGCGACAATCACCAATGCGAAGTGGACAATGTCTATGGCCATAGGTAATCTTTGCGGAGTGACCTGAACGGACTGGTCGCAGGCGTATATGATACGATGGAAGATGACCGGAACGAGCAGGGAGTCCCCTGCCCGAAGGTCTCAGGCTTTTGTCTCAGCCGGTCTGCACTGACCAGGGTCGCAGTATCCCGCGGCTCCGACCGCGATCGTCCAGAAGACAAGCCAGCACGACATCATGAGGCTGAGTCCCGCATTCTGGCTCAGACCGGCGTTAGAGAGGCGCGTCTCCAGTACGCCGCTTCCGATGCTTTCGCCGGTGGCGACCTGCATCAGATAGAACCCTGCGATGGTCAGAAGCGTGAGCACTAGCATCATGACGATCCCTTTCGGCCTCTTGCCCAGCTTCCAGTCGCTGGGGAATGTCCCGAAGTGACCGATGAAGATCACGCCCCATATCAGCCAAACAGAAGCATCAACGGCGACCTCCGGGATCGCAGCATTTGCAGCCTGGAAGATGATCGCAATGACGGCGGTCAAGACCAGGATTGCCATGACCCCGTAGAATTTCCTGTAGAAGTTGCCATAGGCCTTGTCGCATTTCGATGCTCCGAGAGCAGGCATCATCGGAGTATCAGGGTTCTTGACTCCGATACCCAATCTGTGCATCAATATTGCCATGAGGATGCCCGTGTTGTTGAGCGCAAGGGAGAGGTGTCCGGCCGTATTCCTCACAACTGATCCCGAAGTCGTCGCATCAGCGATTGCCCTCAGGAAGACCAGATTGAGGGTTATGATCAGCAAGGTTATCCCCAGAAGTCCGAGAATCCTCTCCTTCTTGAGTTGGATGTTGCCCGGGAATCCGAGAAACACGCCCAACCAGACAATCCACATGACCGATGCTATCGCGGCTGTAATGCCCATCACGGAATCTCCGGAATAGTCTCCGGGAGACGCCCATATCTTCATTCCTTGCGAGAGGGCATCCGCCCTCGCCATAGTCTGAAGATGCGGAATCAATCCCATCGTCCATTCCTCGTCTCCATTGGCGTCCTGCACGATCACCTGCACGTTTCCGGTTCCTATGCTCCTGTCAACCGCATAGAGGATCCCTTGCTGTATTGCGACCACGACGAAGACGGTCAGAACTAGAATCGCAGTGTTCCTGATCTTCTTATCCAAGTTCCCATCCCCTCAGAGTTCGCTCCACAGATACCCTACGGTATTTGCCGCCAGCAGCCCGTACAGAAGCGTCGTGTTCCACGCCGCTCCGAAGAATTCGGAATATGTCCCCACACCGACGACCGAGGAGACGATGGGGATTCCCAGTAATACGGTGAAAGTGACGATAGTCACGACGGACAGGATTTCTCTCAGCGTCCGCACCTTATGCTCAAGTATTGTCGTTCTCTTCTCCAGTTCATCGGTCAGATTATCACACACCCTCTCAATTCAGAGCAAGAAATGAACACGGAGTCTCCTTGATCAGTCTTGTTCGAGCGTTGACGTGTCTCCAATCGGCAGACCGAGCTCGCGTGCCCTCAACAATCTCCTCATGATCTTGCCGCTCCTGGTTTTCGGCAAGCTCTTGACGACGTCGATCTCCCTTGGATAGGCGTGCCCTGCAAGCTTCTGCTTGACGAACTTCTGGATGTCCTCCTTCAGCTGAGGCGATTCGGTGAAACCAGGCGAGAGCACTATGAACGCCTTGATGATGTTGCCTCTCAGATCGTCTGGTTTGCCGATGACACCCGCTTCCGCAACTGCTGGGTGCTCGATCAGTGCGCTCTCGACCTCGAACGGACCGACTCTCTCGCCTGCGGTTTTGATGACATCGTCTGCCCGGCCAACATACCAGAAGTATCCGTCCTTGTCGATCTGGGCCGTGTCGCCTGTGTAGTACCAGCCGTTCCTGAAGTACTCGTTGTACTTGGCAGGGTTCTTCCATATCTGCCTCATCATTGAAGGCCAGCCCGGCCTGAGTACGAGGCTGCCTTCCTCGCCCTGTTCCAGGACCTTGCCGGTCTCATCGACGATCGCGGCCTCGATGCCTGGCATCGGCTTGCCCATGGAACCTGGTTTGATGGGCATTTCGGGGAAGTTGGTGATGAGAATGCTGCCGGTCTCGGTCTGCCACCAGGTATCATGGAAGGGCTTGCTGTCGAAGACCTCAAGAGCCCACCTGACGCCCTCAGGGTTGAGCGGCTCGCCCACCGAGTACAACGCTCTTAGACTCGACAGGTCGTACTTTGCTGGCAGGTCGTCGCCCCTCGCCATGAGCATTCTGACCGCAGTCGGTGCTGTGTACCAGATTGTGACCTTGTGATCACGGAGGGTCTTGTACCATCTCTCTGGGTCAAACCTCCCGCCGAGACCGACCTGCGTGGCACCGTTAGACCAGGGACCAAGCACACCGTAGACGACTCCAGTGACCCACCCCAAATCGGCAGTGCACCAGTAAACGTCCTCCTCGTGCACGTCAAGAACCCATTTCGCCGTGAGGTGAGCCTGGACGATCGCCTTGTGGGCGTGCACGACACCTTTCGGCTTGCCGGTCGTGCCAGAAGTGTAGAGCATATACATGAACTCCTCAGGATCCATATGTGCAGTGTCGAAAGAAGTAGAGGCTGCATCCATCTCCTTGTTCCAGCTGATTTCACCGGGTCCCAGCTCGCCGCCAACAACTATGATGTGCTTTAGCTCGGGAAGCAGGCTCTTCACCTCGTAAACGCGCTTTTTCAGGTCAGAATCCGTGACGATTGCGATGGCACCGCTGTCGAGCATCCTGTCCCTGATGGCATCCGGACCGAATGCAGGGAACATAGGGCTCGCGATTGCGCCATACTTGATCGCCCCCAAGAAGCCGGCATACAGCTCGGGTGACCTCTGAAGGAAGAAGAACACCCTGTCCTGCCTCTTGATGCCGAGCTTCTTCAGGACGTTCGCAAACTTGTTGGTTAGCTCGAAGAGCTGCTGGAAGGTGAACTTCTGGATGCGCCCATCCCCGTCATCGTGGATCAGAGCGACCTTGTCCTTCCTCGCGCCCTTCGCGTGCCTGTCCACCGCGTTGTAGGCCGCGTTGACCATTCCGCCAGGGAACCAGTCGATGTCCTTGTCCGCGTCCGACCACTTGAAGGTCTTCCTCAGCTCTTCGTAGTTCTGCAGGTTCGGCTTCAGCCTGAGCTTCGAAGGATCCTTCACGATGAGGTCGCTGTGCATTAGCTCGGTGCTCTTCTCCGCCATCTGCTCACTCCCGACGTATCGTCACATCTCTTTATCGCGAATCTAAGTTCCGACTGATTTCTAGAGCCTGAGGCTCCCTCATCGAGGGTGCGCGCGCTCGTTCCAGTCGTTCTTTGTCGACCCCATTCTGGAGGTTACTATAATGCTTTTCGATGCGACAACGCCGACTTCTACATAGCGGAGTTATGTTGGTTTCCACTGGAGAACCACTCGGAGACGGTTTTCGACAAACCACGACGAATAACGAACCCTGTTCGAAACCCAATGACCTACTAAGCACATTGTGGGCTTGCTAGAAACGGGTAGGGAGCCCGCCGCCGCGACAAGGTCCCTGTTTCCGGACGCAAGACTAGTCCTTCCAATGGTGGTGGATCTTGGCAGCATGCACTGTGTTCTTCATCAACATCGTGATGGTCATCGGACCAACCCCGCCTGGGACCGGCGTGATCGCCTTCGCCTTCAACTTCACGGCTTCGAAATCGACATCGCCGATCAACCTGGTGCCGCTTTTCGCAGTCGGGTCATCGATGCGGTTCACCCCGACATCGATCACGACGACGCCGTCCTTCACCATGTCGGCTTTCACGAAGTTCGGCTGGCCTATCGCGGCGATGAGTATGTCCGCCTGTCTCGTTATCGCGGGAAGGTTGACTGTCCTCGAGTGGCAGATTGTCACGGTCGCGTCCGCGCCGGGGGCCTTCTGGATCAATATGCACGCGACGGGCTTCCCGACGATGTTGCTCCTCCCGAGCACGACCACGTGTTTTCCCTTCGGGTCGTTGCCGCTCCTGACAAGAAGCTCCTGAATGCCGTGGGGCGTGCATGGCAGATAGCACTCGCTGCCAACGACCATCTTGCCGACGTTGATCGGGTGGAACCCGTCGACGTCCTTGCTCGGGTCTATCCGGAGCAGAACCTTCTCCTCGCGGATATGCTTTGGAAGTGGCAGTTGCACGAGGATGCCGTCGAACTTTGAGTCATTGTTGTATTTGTCGATGAGGTTCAGAAGGTCTTCCTCTGTAGTCGACGCGGGTAGCCTGTTGGTCTCAGAGCAGATGCCAAGCTCGTTGCAGGCCTCGCCCTTCTTTCTGACATAGACCTGGGATGCTGGATCTTCTCCAACGATAATCACGACAAGTCCAGGCTCGATGCCCTTGGACTTCATCTTGGCGACTTCCGCCTTGATCTCGGCCCTGATACTCTTGGCGACCTCGTTGCCATTGATGATTTCTGCGACCATGTGACCACTTGAAAACGGGATGCATATTCCATACTTAAGAGTTCTTGGACGCGCGCCTAAGTTCGAGGAAAAGCATCCAGAAGCTGCTACGTGGACTCGACCCCCGTGTCTCTCATCGGGCCATCTGTCTGCTGAGCCGCTGACGAGAACGGTTCATGCTCCCATCGATAAACGATGCTATTGCATCGAACCCTGCGATATTCGTCAAAATTTCGAAAAAGCTTTTTAGGTGTGTACGTTACCCCATCCAAAGGAGGTCTCAAAATGGCCATGAAGCCGGATATAGAGATTGCGCAGGCAGCGAAGGTTCAGCACATCGAGAAGATCGCGGAGAAGGTGGGCCTCTCCCGCGATGACCTGGAATTCTACGGGAAGTACAAGGCGAAAGTGCCGTTGGAAGTCCTGAAGAAGTTCGACAAGAACAAAGATGGCAAGCTCATCTTCGTGACTGCAATAACCGCGACGAAGGCAGGTGAAGGAAAGACCGTCACATCCATAGGTCTGTGCCAGGCCTTTGGTGTGCTGGGCAAGAAGGTCATGCTCTCGCTGAGGCAGCCCTCGCTGGGCCCGACCTTCGGCATAAAGGGCGGCGCCACCGGCGGCGGGTACTCACAGGTCTACCCCATGTGGGACATCGACCTGCATTTCACCGGAGACATTCACGCGGTGGGCACGGCGCACAACCTACTGTCGGTGCTAGTTGAGAACCATATCGACAAGAGGAACACGCTCCAGATCGATCCGACGAGGATCGTCCTGAGGAAAGTCATGGACATGAACGCCAGGGAACTCAGGAAGATAGTCGTTGGACTCGGTGGCAGGAAGGACGGCGGCATACCACACGAGAGCGGATTCGACATCACGGTCGCATCCGAGATCATGGCCATCCTCGCGCTCTCGAAGGACATGGCGGACCTGAGGCAGAGGCTGTCGAAGGTCGTGGTCGGTTACACATACGACAACAAACCAGTCACGGCGGACAAGCTGAAAGGCATCGGCGCGATGTGTCTCCTCCTCAAGGACGCGATCGCTCCGAACCTGGTTCAGACGCTAGAGGGCCAGCCAGCGTTCGTTCACGGAGCTCCGTTCGCGAACATCGCGCACGGCAACAGCTCGATCATCGCGACCAAGTACGCGCTCAAGATGGCAGACTACGTCATCACTGAGGGAGGCTTTGCGGCCGACCTGGGCGGCGAGAAGTTCTACGACATCGTCTGCAGGACCGCTGGGCTGAAGCCCGACGTGACAGTCCTGGTCTCGAGCGTCAGGGCGCTCAAGATGCACGGCGGAATGACCGAGGACGAGCTCAAGGTACTCCTTGAGAAGAAGACCCCGATGAAGGAAGAGGAGAAGAAGCACCTCCAATACCTCGAGAAGGGCTTCGCCAACCTGGACAAGCACATCGAGAACATGCACAAGTTCGGCGTGCCCGTGGTCGTTGCGTTGAACAGATTCCCAACGGACACGGATGCAGAGCTCGACCTGTGCAAGAAGCACTGCGACAAGATAGGCGTCCGCTCTGCTCACTCGCGCGTGTTCGCCGACGGCGGCAAGGGTGGCGTTGAGCTCGCGAAGGCGGTGCTCGAGTGCCTGGAGAAGGAGAAATCCAACTTCCACTGCCTGTACGACGAGAAACTGCCGATCAAGCAGAAGATCGAGATCATCGCGAAGGAGATCTACGGTGCAGACGGCGTCGTATATGTCGGGACCGCGTCTCAGAACATAGCGACCATTGAGAAGAACGGGAACGACAAGCTCCCGATCTGCATGGCAAAGACCCAACTGTCGATCACCGACGACCCGAAGGTCAAGGGAGCGCCCAAGGGCTGGAGGCTGTCTGTGCGAGAGGTCAGGCTGTCTGCAGGCGCTGGGTTCATCGTCCCCATAACCGGCGAGCTGTCGACCATGCCTGGCCTGCCGGTGGAACCCGTCGCGGAGAAGATCAACATCGACGACAAGGGCTACATAACCGGCTTGAATTGAGCACGCAAACAACCTCCGGACGAATCAGCCCGGAGGTGTCAAAACCTTTCTTTCATCCGTTTGCAGGGAGGCATTTTATCTCCCCATCAGCGTTTCCAGGTTGCAATGATATGTCCCCACTGTGAAGAGGGACGAGTCGGATACAGTTCATGAAAGGAGGTCTACGATGAAAGAAGTCCTTGTGATAGGAGGAGGGCCCGCCGGACTCACCGCGGCGAAGACTCTCGCTGACAGTGGAGCAGGTGTCGTCCTTGTCGAGCGAAAGGAATCGCTCGGCGGGATGGCCAGGGAACTCACCTGCAAAGGCCTGGTCGAATGCCGCAACTGCGGAGTCTGTTTTGCCATCGACCGCGCAAGCGACATCCTCAGAGAGCCGAATGCTGAAGTGCTCCTCCTCTCGGAAATCGCATCTGCCCTGAAGTCCGATCACGGATACTCGGTCAAGATCAAGACCTCCCCGAGATACGTCACGGACGACTGCATCGGGTGCGGCAAGTGCGTCGCTGCCTGCCCAGTTGATGGAAAGGCCATATTCCCGCCAACGGGAAGCGGTCAGCCGAGCATCTACTGGATCAGCAAGGCGAAATGCCTCCATTTCAAGAGTGCCAAGTGCGAGAAGTGCGCAGCAGTCTGTCCCACAAAGGCGATCGACTACGAGGACAGGGCAAAGAATGTCACGAGAAATGTCAGCGCGATCGTCTACGCGACCGGCATAGACCCGGTCGACGCCTGCGAGATGTCCAGGCTGGGATGCGGATCACTCAAGGATGTCATCTCCAGCGTAGATGCGGAAAGAATCCTCAACGAGAAGGGCAAGATCGTGAGACCGTCAGATGGCAAGTCACCGAAGAGGATCGCGATCATGCAATGCATCGGCTCCAGATCCGTCAAGAACGGCGTCGAATACTGCTCAAAGTTCTGCTGCAAGTATGCCACGAAGATAGCGCAGCTTTTGCTGGATATCGACCCCGAGGTAAACCTGGATTTCTACTTCATGGACCTCCGAACTCTATACGAACCACAGGACGAGTTCAAGCTGTGGGCCAAGAACAAGAAGACCGTCAAGATGATCAGAAGCATGCCCGCAGTAGTGTCGCCAGGGAAGGACGGCAAGCTTCTCGTGAAGACCGCGAGCGAGACCGATCTGGACATCACGGAGACCGAGTACGACCTCGTGATACTCTCGGTCGGCATGAAACCATCCGGAGCGGAGACCGCATTGGCTAAATCGCTGGGGATCGCGGCTGACAAAATGGGATTCGCCACTGGCCTGAACGCACTCGAGGACCATGGCGTGTTTGTCTGCGGAGCGGTCTCGGAACCGATGGACATAGAAGAGGCCGCAGTCAGAGCAATTGCGACCGCGTCGAGAATCCACAACAGGAAGGAGGCGGGCACATGAAGGCCAAGGTCCAGGTGGTCCTCTGCAAGTGCTGCACAGATATGCCCGCTTTGCTGAACATGGAGAGACTCCAGAAGCTGGCAGCAGACTCCAACAACGTCGTGTCGGTCGTGATAGTCGACGCGGCCTGTGACGGAAAAGGCCTTGCCCCTGCTATCAACGAGGCGAGGGAGAAGGATATCGACAGAGCTGTCGTTTTCGCATGCCACAAGAAGGACATCAGTCCATCGATCGTGAAGGCGTACAAGAGAGCTGGAGTGAACGAGTTCCTCGTGGAACTCGTCAACATGCGCGAGGAGGTAGTCCTTCCGCACATGGGCGAACCTGAGAGAGCTCAGGCGAAGGCCGAGAACAAGATGAAGGCAGCCCTAGCGCGCGCTGTAATGCTCGAACCCCTCGAGAAGCAGACCGAGGAGATGAAGACAAAGAACGTCGTCATCATCGGAGCTGGTGTTGCGGGCCAGGCAGCTGCTCACGAGGCCTCAAAAGCGGGCGTCCACACGATACTGCTCGAGAAGACCGGCAAGTCGCTGAAGGCGCCGGGTATCATAATGACACATTCCCAGCTTGTGGGAGCATCAGGATATGGCGGCAACCTCCAGCTCAAGATAAAAGCGGGAGAGAAGATAGAGGGGTTGGGGGCAGCGGCAGTCGTTGTCGCAACTGGCGGCGGCTGGACGACCCTTAAGGGTCCTCTTGCGAAAGCTGTCAAGGATGCAATCCCTCTCTACAAGTTCCATGAGCAGATGCAAGCGGGCTCGGTCCCGAAGGGACCGGTCGCAATCGTCGACACCCCTGACCCCGCGGGCAAGACCCTGAAGGTCCAGGACTTCGCCTGGGACGACACGCTGGAGACCGCTATTGAACTGAAGAAGAAGCACCCTGATATCCAGATCTTCGTTGTCTTCCAAGAGATGAGGGCGTTCGGACTGTCGGAACTCGCCTACAAGGAAGCCGCTGAGCTGGGCATCAAGTTCGTGAGGTACGACAGGGTCGGAGCACCTAAGGTCGACGTAGAAAGCCCGGGTATGCTCACCGTCAAAGACTTCGCCCAGGGGGAGCTGCTCAACATCAGGTTCGGAACGCTCGTGTTCGCCTCAATTCCACCCAACGAGGACAACAAGGCAATCGCGGAAGCCCTCAGAATCCCCATGACGATCGATGGCGCGACAAGGCGCGGAAGCATCCAAAGATGGCCCGTCAGCACACCGAGGCCGGGGGTGTTCGTGTGCGGCTCGGCCCTATTCCCCAAGTCGAGAGAGGTTGCCAGAGCGGAAGGCGCGGCCGCCGGAGCGATGGCTGCGGAGTTCGTCAAACGCGGCAAGATCGAGTTCGGCGGCATCGTAGCGCTCGTGACCCAAGAGAAGTGCTCCGCATGCCTCACCTGTGTGAGAACATGTCCCTACGAGGCTCCGTTCATCGGAACTGCGAGCAAGGCGGAGATCCGGGTTCAGGCATGCCAAGGCTGCGGCATGTGCGTCGGCATCTGTCCCAGCAAGGCGATAGAACTGCGCAACTACACTGACGATCAGATAACGGAAGAGGCGCGCGTACTCCTCGGAGGTGATTTCTGATGGCGGAGAGGAAGCCGAAGGTCGTAGGATTCTGCTGTGAGAGGCACGGCATGGACGCCGCCGTTCTCTCCGCTAGAAGTGGCAAGCAGCTTGACGTGAGTGTGAGGATTGTTCAGGTTCCCTGCACTGGCAGGGTCGATGGAATCCACCTATTGAAGGCGTTCGAGGACGGGGCAGACGCAGTGTTCGTTCTGGGATGTCTCGAGAAGAACTGCTACTACGACACTGGCTCGATCGAAGGAAGGAAGAGGGTCGACTACGTGAAGCAGATGCTGACAGAGGTCGGCATCGAGAAAGAACGGTTGGAGATGTTCAACGCCGCGTCATCCAACGCGTGGGCGTTCCCTGAGGCTGTCTCGAAGATGGTCGATATCGCGAAGAAGCTAGGACCGATTGACGGGGGTGTGAAGCAATGATAGTCGCCAAGAGGAAGCCCTTGAACGAGATCGCCGAGATGCTCGCTCCGTACAAGAAGGTCACCGTCATAGGTTGCAGAAGCTGCGTTGCGATTTGCCTCGCAGGAGGCGAGAAGGAAGTCAAGATGCTCGTTTCCGCTCTCAAGGTCAAGAACAAGAAAGAGGGCAAGAAGCAGGAGTTCGAAGGACTCGTTGTGGAAAGGCAGTGCGAGAAGGAGTGGATCAAGGAGGTCGAGGAGAAGATACTCGGCTCTGATATCACGCTCTCTATGGCTTGTTCACTCGGCGCTCAGACAATAGGCGACACGTACCCGACTCACCTGACATTCCCAGGCCTGAACACTGGCATGTTCGGTGTTCCTGAGGAGCAGGGTGTATGGTCGGAGAAGTGCGTCGGGTGCGGCAACTGCATAATCCACACCACGGGCGGCATCTGCCCGATCTCGAGATGCGCAAAAAGCATGCTCAACGGACCGTGCGGCGGCTCCGCAGACAGGAAGTGCGAGGTCAACCTCGAAATCGACTGCGCATGGGCCGCGATCTATGATAGACTCAAGCTCCAGAACCGGCTCGACCTGATCGAAAAAGTCACTCCAGCAAAGGACTGGTCCACCAGCCACTCAGGCGGAAGGAGGACCTACGTACGCGAGGACGCGAAGCTCACACCTCACCAAAAGAAAGGAAAGGAGGCGGTCCAATGAAGGCTGGAAGCAACCTTGAAAAGGTCCTCGACGCTGGCAAGTTCGCGGTGACAGCAGAGATCGGACCACCACAGTCTTCCAACCCTGAGCCGCTGACACACCACGCGAAGATGCTCAAGGGTTTCGCGGAGGCGTTCAACTTGACCGACAACCAGACGGCTGTCGTCAGACTGTCTAGCATCGCGAGCGCGGTCATCATAATGCGCGAGAGTATCGAACCGGTCATCCAGATGACCTGCAGGGATAGGAACAGGATCGCGCTTCAGAGCGATCTTTTAGGAGCCGCTGCACTGGGCGTGAAGAACGTCCTGTGCCTGACCGGAGATCACCAGATCTTTGGCAATGAGAAGGGAGCGAAGAACGTCTTTGACTTCGATTCGATAGTGGAGCTGCAGGTCTTCGACGCGCTGAGGAGAGAAGGAAAGCTGGTCGGAGGAGAAGTGATCAAAGACCCTCCGAAGGTGTATCTAGGATGCGCTGAGAACCCCTTCGCCACTCCGTACGAATTCAGAGTCTCCAGACTCGCCAAGAAAGTCGCCGCGGGCGCGGACTTCTGCCAGACCCAGGCGATATTCGACATGGACATGTTCGAGAAGTGGATGGATGAGATAAGATCGAGGGGGCTGGACAAGAAGATCCACATCCTCGCGGGAGTCATACCGATGAAATCCGCCGGTGCCGCCAGGTACATGAAGAACAAGGTTCCCGGAATGATCGTCCCCAACCACATCGTCGACCGCATGAAGAACGCCAAGGACGCGAAAGAGGAGGGCATCAAGCTCTGCTTGGAGCAGATCGAGCACCTCAAGACGGTCAAGGGAGTACACGGAGTGCACATCATGGCAGTCGCCTGGGAAGAGATTGTCCCAAAGATAGTCGAGATGGCGGGGCTCTTACCTAGACCGAAGATGGACTAGTTGCAGCGCAAGCATGATGCACCAGGAGCATATTCAGGGGCAGGGTATAGCATGACATCTCAGAAGTTTGATGAGCACAATGAGCAAATGCTGAAAGAGTTTCTCAATATCAACCCCGATACCGCAACTGGACTCGGCATACACGAGCCCTACGACTGGCAGCTTCCTCACGGGGGTTTCAAGAAGCATGAGGACAACCAGAAACTGTTCACCTCATGGTACAAGAAGGCTCAGGAGATTGCCGCGTCCGAAGACTTGAGCCTCGAACAGAGGATATCGGTCAAGGCGCTCAAGTGCACGGTCGATCTCTATCAGTTCTCGATGGATGACTATCCTCACTGGAAGATGAACCCTGATGCGATCCTGACGCCAGGAGGGATTCTATTCATAATGCTGACACGGGACTACGCGCCGTACGACCACCGCGTCAGCGCGATGTGCTCACGCCTGATGAGGCTTCCGAAGTATCTGAGGGAGTTCGAGTCACGGTTCGACGATTCGAAACCTGTGCTCGAATGGACGAGGATGGCAATCGTCTCGGTCGAGCAGTTCCCCGATTTCCTGAGATTCATAGAAGCGACCTCCAAAGGCAGGGTCTCTGAGAGCCTTATGGAAGATTTGTCTAAAAGCATCGGCGAGGCGGAGGCCGCTGTGAACGAACACCTGAACTGGTTGAGACAGCTGTTGGACAAGCCGGGCAAGAAGTTCCCGATGGGCAAGAAGAAGTTCGCCAAATTGATGAAGATACGGGACCTCGGTCTCACACCTGAGAAGACACTTGCCCTCGGCGAGAAGTACCTAAAAGAGTTCAAAGACGAGCGGGAAAGAGTGGCCGAGAGGATAGCTCCAGGCGAAGGCGTTCACGGCGCCACCAGGATCGTAAGATCAAAGTGTCCGAAGACGTTCGAACAGGCACTCACTGCCACGGAGAACGAGATGAACAAGGCAAAGAAGTTCATCATGAAGAACGACCTCGCTACGGTTGACCCTGTTGCCAAGCTGAAGGTCATCGAGACTCCAGCGTTCATGGCGCCGCTCCTGCCCTACGCAGCGCTCTTCATGCCATCGAAATTCGACAAGCTTCAGGAGGGCGCATATGTTGTGACCAGGCCGAAGGATTCCAATGATCTCGGCAGCCACCTCAACTACGCGTCCATCACTAACACGGCCGTTCACGAAGCGTATCCAGGACACTTCCACCAAGGGGTCCAGTCAAACAAGAAACACTGGATGCTTCAGATGACGGGCAGCGGGGGAGGAGACATAGCATCGTTCGCTGACGAGACAGTGGAAGGTTGGGCGCACTACTGCGAGAAGATGATGTTCGACCACGGATACGAGGCCACGGACGAGGCGGCTTTCGAGCTGCTCAACGGCGCGATTTGGAGGGCGTGCAGGATCATCGCAGATGTGAAGCTTGCTCAGGGCGAGGCGACCATCGAAGAGATGACTGAGTTGATGACCAGGGAGACTGGCATGGCCAGGAGCGCGATGGAGGACGAAGTGAAACGGTACTCGCACACCCCGGGTCAGGCACTTTCGTACATGATCGGCAGACATCTCCTGCTGGGGCTCAGAAAAGAACTCGAGGAGAAGATGGGCCCCAAGTTCGACGAGAAGAAGTTCCACGACCTTGTTGCGGGCTACGGGTTCCTGCCTTTCAGCCTAGTCAAAGAAATCATCACGTCGGAGCTTTGAGCGTAGATCCCCTCGCGAAAACCGTTATAAACAATCAGGGGATAACGTGGTGGCATACCTTTTGCTACGAGGGGAGGGATGCTTCGGCAGACAGCGGAGTGTATGAGCAATGAGCAGAGTGAAGAAAGCATTGGTTAGCGTATCTGACAAGGCAGGTTTGGTCGAATTCGCCAAAGGCCTTGTGGACCTTGGAATTGATATCATGTCGACTGGCGGGACGATGTCCGCTCTCGAAAAAGCGGGCATACCTGTTGTCGGTGTCTCGGAAGTAACGAAGTTCCCCGAGATGCTGGACGGCAGGGTCAAGACGCTACATCCCGCAATCCATGGAGGCCTCCTCGCCATGAGGGAGAAGCCTGAGCACATGGAGGCCATCAAGAAGCACGGGATCGAGCCCATCGATATGGTCGTCGTCAACCTGTACCCGTTCGAGGCCACCGTCGCGAAGCCCGGCGTGAAGCTCGAGGACGCCATCGAGAACATCGACATCGGCGGTCCCTCGATGATAAGGTCTGCAGCCAAGAACAACTCAGCTGTGGCGGTGGTCACGAACCCTGCGATGTATCCTCAGATACTCGCGGAGCTGCGGGAGAACGACAACCATCTCTCGGACGAGACCCGTCACAAGTTGGCGTTGGAGGCCTTCCGATCGACGGCAAGATATGATTCGGCCATTGCCCAGTTCCTCGGCAAGAACTTCGGGGGTGGCGAGCTGTTCCCCAAGAACCTCACACTTTCATTCGAGAAGCTGGGAGATCTCAGATACGGAGAGAACCCGCACCAGAAGGCTGCATTCTACAAGGATCTGTTCGATCAGACACCGCTGAGTGTAGCGGCGGCTGACAAACTCCATGGGAAGGAGATCTCATACTGCAACGTGATAGACCTAGATGCAGCGCTCGCAATCGTCTCCGATTTCGAGAAGCCGACAGCCGCAGTGATCAAACACACGAATCCTTCAGGAGTCGCAAGCGCTGCGACCATTGCCGAGGCGTTCAGGACTGCGTACAACGCCGATTCGCTGAGCGCATTCGGCTGTGTCGTCGGATTGAACAGACCTGTCGACATGGAGACTGCGACGGAGATTGGCAGCCACTTCGTAGAAGCGGTTATTGCTCCGAACTACGAGCCCGAAGCAGAGAAGCATCTGGAGTCCAAGAAGAACATCAGACTGCTGAGGACCAATGTGCCCGTGAAAAGAGAGGAGGGCCGGATGTTCATGACTAAGGTCAAGGGTGGCATCCTGGTCCAGACAGACGCATTCACTGAGATTGACAGATCCAAGCTGAAGGTCGTCACGAAGCGCGCACCCACCAGCGAAGAGATCGATGCGATGATCTTCGGCGTGAAGGTGTGCAGACACATCAAGTCGAACACGATCCTGCTCGTGAAAGGGGAGCGGACCGTCGGTGTGGGCGCAGGCCAGATGAGCAGAGTCGATTCCACGAAGATCGCTGGGATGAAGGCAGGCCCAGAGGCGAAGGGGAGCGTACTTGTCTCGGACGCTTTCTTCCCGTTCAGGGACGGCGTCGACGCTGCAGCGCAGGTGGGCGTATCATGCATCATCCAGCCTGGTGGATCCGTCAACGACGCCGAGGCGATCCAAGCTGCAGAAGAGAACGGCATTTCGATGGTATTCAGCGGGCTGAGGCTCTTCAAACACTGAGGAACGAGACCTCTGAGAAACCCTTTCCTTTCGGATTTCTATCTCCTACTCCAAATCAGCGCGGTCCCGTCGGTTTCTTCTTCTCTCTGGAAATCGAACGGAACCCATCTTGGGGTGACAAGAACCCCTCGCAGGTAGTTTATCCTGATGAGCCTCCGGAAGCTCTCGTCGACCTTCACCTCAAGAAGGCCGTCCGCGATAGACGACAGAAGGGCGATTTGATCTTCGTCCAGTATGTTCCTGTGAACGACGGCGGTGAGAGTGCCACTGAATCTAGCGATGGTCGTTAGGTCTTTGAAGAATCTGCCCATGGCCTTGGAATCGTGATGCATGAACAACGGTGTGAGCGAATCGAACAGCACCTTCACAGGCTGGCCTCCGACCTTGTCAATCCCCTTCGTCACTGCTTCGAATATGTCGCCCAAGCTCGCAATGTCCGTCACTCTGAGCGCGTTGGGGTCGTCACCCACATCAGGCTGCGGCGTGTAGGCGTCAATGATCAGGAGATTCTTGTCCAACTCGTGCTGAACAGCGTCAACCCCGAACTCCAGCATTTGTCTTCGCACTCTATCTGGAGAGGTGTTCGCCTCAAGGATGACGACCTTCTCATCCGCTTTCAGATAGGTAGCCCCAAGATAGCAGCAGAACTCGAACAAGCCTGCGCTTGGGTCACCTACAACAAGGACCGCGTAGTTCTCAGGGAACATGGTCCTCTCCTAAGTGCCTTCCATGAGTTCTTGCCACTCACAGTATTGGCACTAGTTTCGGTCTGAAGTCTCCTGGCGCTGGGTCGGTCATCGCGTTCGGGGCCGTGAACGGTTCCTCCCCTCTGATCATCGTGACTCCCGAGATTTTGTCAATCCTCAGATGTGTGTGCGCAAGATCCGACAATCTGCTTGTGGATCTCACCGACGGAGTCACTGTCGCGACGAATATTCCGTCGTTGTTCAGAAGGGATGTCAAGAATTCCATCATTCCATCAAGAACGCCCGCTCCGTAGATCGATTCCAGCGAATCAAACCCGATTATCGTGAGTATGGGCGCACCAGTGTTCTTCAGATTGTACTCGATGTCCTGCCACTTCATGTCGACCTTGATGTCCTCGCCCTCAAGGGTGACAGCATAGGGCTTCGGAGCTCCCGTGGGCGCGTGCGGTTCGAGTATCCTGACATTCTTGTCGAACGAATCAGCCGAGACGAATCCTAGCAGCTCCTCGCGAGCCGACTCGGCACCTGCCTTCTTTGTAGGAATCCACGCAACGCCTCTGCCCTGAGTGATCGAGTTGCAAATAATCGCGCTCTCGATCGCCGCGGATGCAACGACCGGCACGCCAGGGCTGAGTTCGATGAGCGTTATCGTACCCTTCTTTAGACCGCCTTCAATCATTGCGTCCAAATCTGCATTGCCGGTGGAGATGTGCTTGCTGTCATAGTCAGGTATGGTCTCGAAAGGCCTGGGCTTGTCCGGTTTCGAGTATCTCGTGTACTCGAACGTCCTGACCTTCCCGCCCACGAGCGTGTAGACATACTTCGGCTGCCTTATCTCGCAACCTCTCAGTTTGAGTATGTCGAGCTCTCTTATCCTCCTTCCAGTGGTCGAGTTCAGACTGAGGTAGATGACACCATCCCCAAGGTAGTCCAGCAACGGATCGGGGGTCTCGAGCACGTATACGATATTGGTCCCGCAACCCTCGACCAGGTCCTTCTGAAGCGAGCTTATCATTTTCGAGGGGGGCACGCCGTACTTCTCTGCAAGAGCGTCGATGCTGTCAATGACGACAAGCGTGCGTTCAGGTAGTGCTTTGTCAACCACATCATATGCCATCTCTATCTCTGGCATCATCGACCCGACCGAGACGATCAGCTCGCCCTCGTTGGCACCAGGTTCGGCAAATTGCTCTTCGCCGCCCGCTTCGATGACTCCCTGAAGTTTCATGAGCTCCTTGCGCGGGGATTTGACCTTCTCGCTCTTCAGCTCGCCCTTTATTGCGGCGAGGCCGAGGAGTATCTTGTCTACTTGCTGCTCCGAGTCGGCCTTCCTCCTGACCTTCTTCCTGGCCTTGAGTATCTCCCCTTCCTTGACCTTGTCCAACAGCCATGGGAACTGGTTGAACAGCGATTGGTCGGAAACCCTGGTGGACATATAGTAGCTCTGCTGGATGGAGGCGAGCTCCTCGATCGTCTGAAGGGCCATCGTGGTCTTGCCCGTCCCAGCCATGCCTCTCAATATGAGGGAGTGTCCTCCGGGGCTCGACAGGAATTTCACGATTTCTTTTGGGAATGCCGCAGTCCCCACAACCACCGCTTCTTTCTTCTCTGCCATTTTACCTCAACTCCTGCATTTCACCTAACGCTCCCTTGGCCTGAGTAGGCCTCCGGCCAGTGCCTCTTCCTCTTCTTCCTCAATGAGCTTGATCTCCTTCCATTCTCCCCCGAAGTCCTGGATCTGTCCAGTCACCATCTGGAATCGGACCCTGAGCTTCCCACCCTCGAAGAATATGTACGCATTCCTCAATTGGGAGAGGTACAGGACTATCCTCTTGCCCTGCTGAGTGAGGGCGCGTTCGACGGGCTTCAGCAGGCCCGCCTTCTCGAGCACATGGATCCTCCTGTAGCACGCGGCAATAGGGATGCTCAGTTTTGCGCTGAGCTCGAGTGCATGCTTCGGCTTGCGAGAGCAGGCGACAAGAATCTTAGCCGCGTACGTATCCATTATCAGTCGAGATGCTTCGATAGGGTCCAAACCCTTACCCTCCACATCGCCGTCGTTTGGCGGAGAACTGTAATCGTCACTAACTCGGGGGAGCCGCTCCACGAAACGCGAGCAATCGTAGATTCAAATGTATTGAGCGAATGTACTCCTGTTATTAAATACTCTTTCGGTAGCCTGGATTCTGGTTGAAACGCCTGAGCACAAACATTAATATCGATTCGGTGATGGTTAGGTTTGACATACTGGCAATTGGCGGCTTCTCGGCGAACGGGAGGGGTGCAGTGTGAAAGGGTCGAAATGCAAGTGCAGTTACGCTACTATATCTCATAGAAGGATCTGCCCCCGATGCGGCAAGAAGATGAAGCCGTCGGAATGGCCTAACGAGGGAAAAGTGCTCTCGTTCACACGACTGCAGGCGATTCCGGAAGGGTTGAAAGATCCCTACAACCTAGCGCTTGTGGCGATTGAGAATGGGCCGAAGTTGATCTGCTGGACGTCTGGCACTCTGAAGGAAAACGACTTGGTGACGATAGTCGAGCAGAAGGGCAACATGTTCTGCGGTCCGAAGGGCGAGCCGACCTCAGAGCTGAAAGCCCCGGTCAAAGCTTGACGGACTCAGAGGAAACCAGTTTGAAAGCTGGTCCAAGTCCCGATATCCGTGTCTTCAGGACCTCGACGATATCGCCTTTGGCGCCTGCCGAAGCTGACCTCACATCGACGACAAGGTCGCAGCTCATCCTCTCGTAGTAGACAAGGACGTTCGTGTAGCCTGCGAGGACGTTGATCCCCTCCTCCCCCAGAGCCTTCATGATCTCGTGTATCGCGCCCGGTCTGTCCGGCAGATCGATGGACAGCTTCATGAGTTTGGAATCGTCGTTCAGGAAGGCGATCGACAGGATCCATGAGTCCGGCTCGCCAATCAGCATTATGGGTGCAGAGCTTCTGCCGAGGAAGTTCACGTAGGCTTGGGGCAGCTCGAAGACGCCGTTCTTGATGATGCTAGCCTTCTTCTCTGTCTTCCTGAGCGCCTTGGTCTTGATTCTCTCGTTCTCGACCGCCGCGCCGCGGGTATATCTCGTGGCTAGGTCCGATGCTTCCACGCACAGGCAGTCGACCATTGCCAGGTTCGGGTCATTCCCCGTTTTGGCGTCGTCGAAGTCCTTCTTCAGGGAGAGCGAGTCCCCAAAGAACGATAGGTCGACCAGCATCTCCCACACCATGACGACGTTCGGGACTGAGCTCACGGTCTCTGAGTTCAAGATATCCACGTTTCTCGTTTTCAGGAAATTGGCTGCCTGAGCGAGCGCGCCAGGCTCGTCCCTTACCTGGAACGTGACATAGGCTATCTCCCTGTAGTTCTCCGGGCCGAAGTTGGAAAGGACAATCTCATAGCTGCTCTTGCCGTCGATCTCGTACTTGAACATCGAGCTGAAGACCTCGCTTCCGTCAACGATTCCTAGCGGCTCGCCGACCTTCTGGCTGATCTTGATCTTGCCTGACTCCATCCGTCCGAAGTCCCAGAGCTTCAATTATCTCCCCTCTATTGCTCGAAAAGCGCATCCGGCAGATAAAGATGTTGAGGTCGTCTGTCACTTCGGAGAGAATACGTACAAGGTCGGCACCCTGTGCCTCAGGCCAGTCCAATAACCACAGGCGAGGCACTTGTAGCCCTGCGTGACAGTGCCCCCGTAGACCGTGAGATTCCGGAGGCGCTTGGTCTTGCCGCCGCAGACGGGGCATTCCCCCGCCTTCGTCTTCTCCTCAGAATCGCGCCCGTGGATCTCGATGGACACGAGGTCGTTCTGAATAGCAATCCTCCGCACCCGCACCTCGCTCACGGAGTAGTCGGGATCGTGCCTGTGGAGCTCTCTCAGGACGAGCTCTGTCAGCTTCCGTTGAGAACTGACGACGCCGTGTCTGTGGAGGGCGTCCTTGATGGCCTCCACAATCTCGGTGTCTGAGGGTTTCCGATAGGCCATTGAAAGTAGATGGCGGTTCCCTTACGAAAAGGTTTGGATGAGCTGATGGAATCAATCAAAAACAGAATCTCGACAGATGCAGTTCTCCAACCACATTCCGAGCTTCAGCCGATTGCAGCGATGGAAGGAATCAGAGCCGCGGTGGACGAAGCGAAGAAGCTGATGCTCGACCACGCTTCAGAGGACGACTAGTCGCCAAATCGTTGAGCGGCAAAAGATATATGACAGCATCAGTTACGAGGCGGTCAGTGAGGGCTATGCGAGCGAAAGTCATAATCATGGGCGCCGCCGGAAGGGACTTCCACAACTTCAACGTGTACTTCCGCGACAACGCCAACTATGAGGTCGTGGCGTTCACCGCCACGCAGATACCGAACATCGAGGGCAGGAAATACCCCGCGAGCCTCGCGGGCAAGCTGTATCCGAGGGGCATAGACATCTACCCGGAGAAGGACCTGCCAGAGCTGATAAAGAAGTTCGGGGCAGAGCAGGTCGTGCTGGCTTACTCGGACCTGAGCCATTTGGACGTGATGCACAAGGCGTCCCTAGTGAACGCTGTGGGCGCGGACTTCCGGCTGATGGGCATGAACCAGACGGCCCTGAAGTCAAGAGTGCCTGTCATCGCCGTGTGCGCCGTCAGGACCGGGTCGGGCAAGAGCCAGACCACAAGGGCCATAGCATCGATCCTGCGGGCGAAAGGAAGACGAGTCGTCGCCATCCGACACCCAATGCCCTACGGAGACCTCGAGAAGCAGGCGGTCCAGAGATACGCTACCTACGCAGACCTCGACAAGAACGAGTGCACGATCGAGGAGAGGGAGGAGTACGAGCCGCACATAGACAAAGGGATAATCGTCTATGCGGGCGTCGATTACGAGAAGATTCTGAGACAGGCCGAGAAGGAGGCCGATGTCATCCTATGGGACGGAGGCAACAACGACACGCCGTTCTATGTCCCGAACCTGCACATAGTGGTCGCGGACCCGCACAGGGCGGAGCACGCGAGGCTCTATTATCCTGGCGAGACAAACATCCGCATGGCGGATGTCGTCATAATCAACAAGGTCGATACTGCGCAGCCGAAGGACGTCGAGCTGGTGAAGCAGATCGTCGAGGAGCTCAACCCGAAGGCGAAGATCATCAAGGCAGCGTCACCCGTCACCGTCGAGGACCCGAAGTCGATCAAGGGCAAGACCGTCCTCGTGATCGAGGACGGGCCGACCGTCACGCACGGCGGGATGGGGTTCGGCGCGGGCTTCATAGCAGCGAAGAACTCGGGCGCCAAGAAGATCATCGACCCGAGGCCGTTTGCGGTCAACTCGATCAAGGACACGTTCGCGAAGTACCCGCATCTCGAAAGCGTGTTGCCGGCCATGGGCTACGGCAACCACCAGGTCAAGGACCTGCAGGACACGATCAACGCCGCGAAGTGCGATGTGGTCGTGTCTGGAACGCCGATAGACCTGAACAGGGTCCTGAAGGCCAACAAACCGTTGATCAGGGTCAGGTACGATCTCCAGGTGCTTAAGGGCGAGACGAAGCTCGAGGACATATTGGCGAAGTTCTAAGGGCGAAAACGATTAAGAACGCTTGCGGGGATTACCGCCCCGCGGGAGTAGCTAAGCCTGGCCAAAGGCGCAGGACTTAAGGTCCTGATGATCGGGATAGGCAATTCTGTCTCATAGGAGTCCGGGGGTTCAAATCCCCTCTCCCGCACAATCATATCGAGCCTGACTGACACTCATGCTTCTTATTGAAATCAGAAAACGAATTCCTGGCTCAGAGTGTGTTCAAGTCCCCTCTTGTTCGAACCCGAACTGGGGGATCAGACAGATGCATTCCAGCTCAGTGCGATAATCGCCTGATTGAGATTTGGCCTGCACTTCAATTTCACCACAGAAAAGGGCTACAGGTGAGGGGTGGATGGATAAGGGATAAGGGTTAACTATTGCGACGTGCCCTGCTTGTACTCGCTTACAGGAGTTGAGCAAATGGAGAGAAGAGTCTTGAAACCCGGTCGAGATGATTCTAGAATTGACTTGGCATCGTTGATAGGGGTGACCGCGCTCGCGCTGTTCGTTGTTGTTTCGATTGCTCTGGCGATCACGCCTACGGCAAGCGCCGCCGGCCACGATGTGGGAATCGCGAGTTTCGCATTCTCACCAAACTCAATCACGATCGCACCGGGAGATACAGTGACTTGGACAAACAGCGATGGCACTGCTCACACGGTGACAGGGAATAATGGATCTTGGGGATCTGGAAACCTGGCCGATGGTCAGACATACACCCACCAATTCAACGAAACCGGAGACTATGCCTATCACTGCGCCATCCACTCGTCAATGACTGGAGTTGTGCACGTTACTAGTGACGGGGGTACTCCACAGCAGCCCCACAGCCCAGGTCTTTCCAGTTCTGCGCTGATTGCAATTATAGCAGCAGTTGCTGTCGTTGCTGCTGTCTCGATCGTCGTACTATGGCGGAGAATGCGGAGCAAGAAAGCCTAGGGACAACAAGGGCACAAGATCTGGACTCGAAACCCCCTTATAGTGCCAAATCGATTCCGAAGATCGTGCGGACGTTTGAGGGAGCCCTGAAGATATTCCGATTCTGCGCAAGGCCGAATCTTCAGTGCTCCGTTGGCGCTTCAATCGGTCTGTTCTCCATCATGTGCACCTGGATAGCCGTCAGGTTTCCCGTGTGGCTTCTTCCGTATTCCCACCACCCCAGCCTCCAATCGAGAAATCTTGTCGAAATCGCAGTTCTCGCCGATCCGACAACGCAGCTCTTCTGCTTGTTGTTCATCTTGGGCTCAGCGCTTGCACTCATATCGCCCCTTGGTGGGATTCCCCAAAGCGTAGGCCTTCTCGGCTTCGTTCTGAGCTATCACTACTACTTGACCGCCTATCAATGGAGCTCGTGGTCCGGCCTATTCCCTCATTCGAGTCTGGGACTGGGATACTACCTCGGATTGGCATCGATGGTGATTGTGATAACGAGCGCGGGAGGGGCCATCAGGTCCGCCAACAACGGAAGGCCCGCAAGGGTCCTCAGTAGGTTCGCTGCACTGAGCCCGAGCTCGCTGAGATAGATGCGGCACCGCGAAGCTCTGTTTCCTGTGGAACTCCTCCAGAGGAAGCGAAGGTTTTGCCGTCCGAGCCGTGGAAAGGGTTTTATCCTATACTGACTTCTCAATAGCCGCTAGCCCGGGAGGGGAGACAATAAGCCCAAAAAAGAAGTTAGCAATAGTGGCCACCACCGCAGTCTTGGCACTCATAGTGGTGGTCGTGGGTCTGGCATCATTGCAGCCGAAGTCGAGACCGCAGTCTGTGAACGAACTGCCGGTCGCAAGCTTCGTGTATGATGCGGACAACCTTACGGTTGTGTTCAACGCTTCGGCGTCGAGCGACCCTGACGGCTCGATCGCTAACTACTCCTGGACCTTCGGTGACGACACTGGAGCGTTTGGCAACGTCACGAGACACGTCTATGCCACAAATGGAAGCTACAAAGCGGCACTGACCGTGACCGACGACAAGGGTGGGAAGAACTCCACAAAGAAAGACCTGACCGTCTCGATGAAGGTCACACCGGTTGAAGAGAAGAAACCCGTGGCCAACATCGAGTACGACGTGGACGAGCTGACCGTTGACGTGAGCGGGGCGAAATCCCGCGCGCCTGAGAGCGGCAGCATAACGACATACTCATGGGTCTTCGGCGATGGCGCGACTGCAACCGGTGTGACTGCTACGCACACGTATGCCGCGAACGGCTCGTACGTGATCACCCTGACCGTCACGGACGACAAGGGCGCGACCAACAGCACATCGGTGAAAGTGGACGTCAAGACCAACCCGATCCCACCACCGCCACCACCACCTCCGCCACCTCACCAGCAAGGACCACCAGGACTACTTCATGCGATCGAGATCCATAAGGAAAAGGCAGACAGGAACTCAGGACTACAGAACTCGCTGGATACCCTCCAGCAGAACCTTGAGAACTGGCTGGACAAACACGCCTCGCCGCCGTGATGGAGATCCGTCCGAAACCCCAACAGAAGAAGCCCTTGGGCTTCTTCGAAACACATTTTTCTTTTTCAGTTCTGAAAGGCATCTACCGACAGCGCTAGGAATCATCCAGAGCTGGCGCTGTCCGAAGACACCAGTTCACAAAGGGGTTGTCCGACCAAGGCCACTCGAGGAAACGACAGAAGACAATTCTATCTGCGAATGAGATGCGCGTAGTGACACTCAGGGCACTCCATCGTCTTCCCGTCTGTCTCGACCAGCTTTACGTGCCTCTGGGCCTTCTCGCACTCAGGGCACATGACATCTTTCCTTTTCTTGAAGATCTCTAGAAATCCTCCCATATGAGTTACCTCTGGACGGACGATTCACGAACGCCGTATAAAACCTTTCGACGTGATGCCCGTCCACGCTCATCCTTCGTGGACCATGTCTATGATCCGCTTCAGCCTGTCCTCGAAGTCGTCGTTCTCGACAAGCGTGCCAGTAACGATTATGTCCGCGCCTGCGGCTGCCAGGTCCGCGGCCTGCTTCGGAGTCACTATCCCACCACCTACCACCAGCGGGATGTCCACACTCTCGCGAGCAGCCTTCACCATCGGGACCGGGACTGGCTCGGGTGCCCCCGAGCCGGCTTCCAGGTAAAGGAGATCCATTCCGAAGAACTCGGTTGCTATCGCGTAGCCGATGAGAGTGTTGAGGTCTCCTCTCTTCACCAGCTCCGCCTCACCGACCTCTCCGACCTTCATACCTGGCTCGACGATGACATATCCCATGGAGATGGGCTCAATGCCCAGTTTCTTGATCATCGGAGCGCCTCTCGCGTGCTCGCCGGAAACGTTCCTCACATTCCGCGAGTTGAGCATGCTCATGAAGTAGATCGCATCGCATTTCCTCGAGATTACGTTAGCTCCTGAAGGGAAGTAGATGACTGGCAGCTTGCAGGCGCGCTTTATCTGCCCCACCGTCTCATCGAGATTCTCCTGCGTCACGCCGGTCGAGCCTCCGACCATGATTGCGTCCGTGCCCGCCCTGCAAGCCTTCGCCGCAATCTCCCCCGATGCGCTAGCAGACTGCTTGGCGGGATCGATGAGGGTCATGTGCATCTTGTGTTTCTTCAGGGTCTGCGTGATGTAGTCTCGGACCTTCAAAACACCCCTCCAACGAGGAAGGCCAACAGCGCGACGAGCATAGCCAGCTTCGCCACTTTCTGTCCCTTCTTTGGCTCCCGGAAGTGAATCAGAGCACAATATATAAAGATTGCATCCGCCACGGCAACTGCCGGAACGTACCAAAAGGAGAGCAAATCTAGCAGATACGGTGCCGGACTCAGGGCGACTGCCGCCAAGAACCCAAGGGAGGCTAGGATGCCGGCCCTTCGAGTTCCAATCCTCATGGGAAGCGTGAGCCTCGATCCCTTGTCCCCCTCGATGTCCTGGATGTCCTTGACGATCTCCCTGCCGAGAGTCGCAAGGAATGCCAACGCAGCAAGTATCCAAGCCAAGTCGAGGCTCTCGACGGCAGCGCCGCCAAAGAGGAAAAGAGCTCCTGTGAGCCAGCTGATGGCCAGATTCCCGGCGATACCTTCGGCCTTGAGGAACCTCTCATAGCCGACCATGACAGCGATCGAAGTGACGACAATCACGATGGACCAGAGATTGATCATAAAGCTGAGAGCCAACGCGATTGCGAACAGCAGAACGGCAGCAATCAACGCGCCAGAGGGAGTGACTGATCCTGTTGGGATCGGCCTCTCTGGATGGGCCACCTTGTCGACTTCCCGGTCGAAGTAGTCGTTTAGAGAGTTACCTGCAGCAGTGAATGCGATCACCACTGACATCGAGTACGCCACTTGGATTGCGAAGTCCTCAATGTTCTCGAGGCCTGCGCAGACGACCGCTGCGAGGAGCGCGCCGAACGCTCCCATGACGCAGTTCCCCAACCTGAACAGTCTGAAGTACCCCACGACAGACCGCCCATTTGCGGCTCCTTCCATTGATGGGTTGTCAGATTATGCGTGCATATAAGCGTTCTTGCTGGTTCCAGGATTCCTGCAAAAGGGTTATGTAGCGGGTGCCGGTTGGGACAAAACACAATGGCTCCCCCGATACCGCCAGAGGCTTCCAAAGAGATAGAATTCGTGAAGAGCCTAGTGGCGAGGCATTTCCCGGTCTACGATGTCCGCGTGAGTTATGATGTTGTCGAGTTCTTCTGCAGAATAGACGATACCACCCTAGAAGAGAATTTCGAGCGGTTGCGAGAGGACATGGCAGGTCACGGTTTCATACCGATGATCATGTACGACAAGGGAGAGCACATCGTCACCGTTGCGAAGAAACCCACGGTGAAGTACAGGAGCGTGTCCGTGAACCTCGCAATGCTCGTAGTCACCTTCTTGACGATGCTTCTAGCGGGCGTCCTCGATTGGAGCGGATATGCAGGTGTGGACAGCGGTGCGATCTTCACCGTCGAGAATCTGTTGATGGGGATGATCACGTTCACGCTGCCCCTGATGGCCATCCTCGGAGTTCACGAGCTTGCTCACTTCCTCGTGGCGAGGAGAAGAGGCGTCGCTGCCTCGCTACCATTCTTCATTCCGTCGATACCTCCACTCGGCACATTCGGCGCGTTCATCTCGCTCAGGGACCCCATCCCAAACAAGAAGACTCTGCTCGAAATCGGTGTCGCGGGTCCTCTCGCCGGGTTGCTCGTGGCGCTCCCTTTGGGCATCATCGGCCTGATACTGACGAACTCAGAGGCGAAGTTGGTCCCAACGAATGTCGGATCCGAAGGAATCATGGGCATCTCGTTTCCTCTGATCTACCAAGCGCTTGAACTCTTCATCCCCTTGCGTGGCGATTTTCTCTTGCATCCGACCGCGTTCGCTGCCTGGGTCGGGTTCCTCGTCACGGCACTGAACCTATTGCCAGCGGGTCAGCTTGACGGAGGGCATGTGGCTAGAGCGCTCTTTGGCGCCAAAGCGAAGTACTTCAGCTGGGTCACGGTCGCCGTACTCGTCGGCATAGGGATGTTCTACTACGGCTGGCTGATCTTCGCCCTACTCATACTGTTCCTTGGCGCGCGTCATCCACCACCCCTGAACGACATCTCCCCTCTAGATCTGAAGAGGAAGGGTCTTGGAGTGCTTACGTTCGCGGTCCTCATCATCGCCTTCGTGCCCATCCCGATGACGGCCGTGACTGCGGATTATTCGTTCGAGCTACAGCCAATCGATGCTACCGATGCGACCATAGCGTTGGGCGGCTCGCATGTTTTCAATGCCACCGTCGAAAACACCGGGAACGCACTGAACGAGATTGTCGTCACTGGCTCGGTGAATGCTGCGGACTGGGGTGCCAGGTTCAAGCTTGGGTCTCAGGACGATTCTCACTACGCCCAGGACTTGCTGGTGACCCTGAACTCCAGCGAGAACGCGACGATAAGCGTGTTGATGTCCGCTCCGCCTTCGGCCCAATATGGCCAAAGCTACAACGTCACGATCAAAGGCACAACTAAGAATGACACAATTGAGCGGACACTGAGCTTCAACCTGACTGTCACGAACCCGGTCTTCACATTCTGGGTTTCGAATCCGGTCCTCACGACGAGTCGAGGTAGCTCGACATACACCAGTATATTGGTGAACAACACCGGCGAGACAGACGCGAATATCACGCTGGATGCGACCACCCAGCCCACATACTTCGACGTGTTCCTAATTTATGGCGAAGTCAACACGACAGGCCCGATGAACCTGACCGTGTCCGCGAATGGCTATGCGGACGTCAGCGTGCTGATTCTCGTTTCACCTTCCGCATCTCCGGGCGAGACGATCATCCCCATCCTGGCGTATTACTCGAGCGCTCAGCTCCCGCGGCTGAACATCACCGCGACAGTTCCCTAGGTGCTCTCGAACACGCAGAAGTTCCTGGTCAGCGAGCGATGCACCCAGAGCTGATGCGATTCCAGAAACCTGAACCCTTCCTGATTCCTGACAAGGTCAACGTCCGGAACCACGATGGCGATTCTCGCGCCGCTCTTGAGGACTGCGGAGAACGCATCGAACGATCTCCGATAGAGTTCCGGGATCTTCTCGCCGTCAGTGCTGGTAGACCGCCCGTAGGGAGGATCGGTCGCGATGCCGTCCACACGCCCCACCGTGTGAGGTATCTCGCCGACATCGCAGAGCTTGAGATCGGCGCTGAGTTTCAGGTGATCGAGGTTCTTTCGTGAGCCCTCGATCATCCGCTCCGAGAAATCCGTTCCTATGGCCTTCAGCCCGATCATTGACCCTTCAGCGAGGATGGCACCCGTGCCGCAAAATGGGTCGAGCAGGCGCCCGCCCACAGGCACCTGAGCCAGGTTCACGAGTGCGCGCGCGTACTTCGGGTGGAGCGACGCGGGATAGACGAAAGGCATGTACCTGTTCTTCCTCTTCTCGAAAGAAGAGCGGTCTATCGAGGAGATGACCCTTGCGAAGTGTGCTCCTTCGGAGAAGACCACTCTGATCTCGGTCGCGGGCCTGTGCAGGTCCACACCCCTGGTCTTCCCGATGATCGCGCCGACCTTGCGCGTCGTAGAGGCGAGGTCGAGGGACCTCTCACCGATCTTCGTCGACCTCACCCTGATCGGACCCATGACATCGATCCCCTTTGCGGTGTCCTCGACATCTCCTTCCCCACACGATGAGAGCCACTCATTGACATAGTGGCAGAGCCCGAGCCTGTTCCCGAGCGCTTCAGGGTCCGCCTCTGTCTCGATGATCAGGATCCCTGGCTCCTCTCGGACGACCTTAGGGCTTCCACCAAGAGCAGTCGCAGCGGAGAGTGCCTCGGCACGAGCGAGAGATTGGCATTCCATAGAAAGCTCGAGCAGCAGCTTCACGAACTTGGGACATCCCGACAGGGACTTTAATCTTCTGTCGGTGTCTAGTCGCTGATGCCGGCTTCCGATACCATGAAGACGGCTTCCGCCTCTGGCAGGTTCGGGGAATCGATGAGACGAGCGATCCGCTTGCCGCCCTTGCTCTTCCTGAGATAAATCCTGAAGGTCGCCGTGTGGCCCACGATATGCCCTCCGATCGGTCTCGTGGGGTCTCCGAAGAATGCATCTGGCTTCGCTGAGACCTGGTTCGTGACCGCGATGACCGCGTTGTGCACATCGCCGAACCTCAGGAGGTCGTGCATATGCTTGTTGAGCATCTGCTGCCTCTCCGCCAACGCTCCTCGGCCGATGTACTCCGCCCTGAAATGCGCAGTGAGCGAATCGACCACTATGAGACGGACCGGAAACTCCTTGGCCGTCTCGAAAGCCTTGTCAACCAGCAGCGTCTGGTGGTGGCTGTTGAACGCCCTTGCGACATGTATCTTCTTCAGAACCTCGTCGGGGTCGAGCTCAGAGGCCTCTGCCATCTGAGTTATCCTCTCAGGCCTGAAGGTCTGCTCCGTGTCGATCATTATCGTGTGCCCGTCGAGACCACCGTCCGCGACAGGTTTCGTCGTGTTGACTGCCATCTGGTGACAGAGTTGAGTCTTGCCAGATCCGAACTCGCCGAAGAACTCCGTGATGGCCCGGGTCTCGAACCCGCCGCCCATGAGCTCGTCGAGGGCCTTCGAACACGAGCCCAGTTTCGCGACGGTCTTGCGTCGCTCGAGGATGACATCGCCGGTCTCGAAGCCGCCGACATCTGCGGCCTTTTTCGCAGCCGCGATGATCTTCGCTGCGGTCGCCTCCCCGATCTCCGTGAGCTCTGCGAGATTCCTGGGGGAATCGACAGCGATCATCATGAGGTCGTTGTAGCCAGCCTCTCTGAGCTTGTCGAGTATGGCCGGCCCGACACCTGGAAGTTTCGCGATCTCCTCTTCAGACATTTCAGACATATGAGATCAACACCTATGTTCTGTACACCTCTGGAACAGAATATAAGGGTATTGACTAGAGGTACACGAAAGTGGTAGCTGAGATTGTCTTGTCGGGCGGGGTACGTCTTGCGTGGAATCTCTCGCCAGGCTTGTCCGGAGGAGAGTCCGTGGAAGCCAAAAGCTATTAAATAGCTCTAGCTGTTCGAGGGACGAAATGGCCAAGAAACGCAAGAAGGACAAGCCCGAGCCCGACGACTACGAGTTCCGGCCTCCCGATTTCGACGAGAAGGAGTTCCTGCAGAAGGAGCTCAGGGACTCTCGGACAGCCCTCATGACGATCATCTACGCGGTCTGTTTCGGGATTGTTGCCGGCCTGATTTCCACGCTGGGCGCGAATCTTGCGCCAGTCGCGTTCTTGGTGGGAATAACTGGAATTGTCACCCTGAAGTACTTCTATGCGATTGTGAAGGTGGATACCTCGGGGCTCAAGAAGAGGAACTGGGCCGGAAACATAGGAACATACTTCTTCACGTTTCTCGCAATCTGGGTCCTGATGCTCAACGTGCCGTTCTCCGACCACGCACCGCCTTCAGTCGACAAAATCATCGTGTGGGTGGACGACGGGACGAACGTCTACGGAAAGGAGTACAAGCTAAGCGAGGTCAGTGGCACGTATCAATGGGCCGCCATCAATGCGACCCATGACCCGGTCATTCATGCGAACATCAGCTATCGCATCAACATCACCGCGAAGGTCACGGATAACGGTCAGCTGAGGTCCGTCGAGATCGCCATAGGCGACGTCGCAAGCGGCTACCAAGCAATGACTTTCGAGGGGAAGCTCAGGTACGGGTACCAGGTGACTGGGGACACTCTGAGCGCCTCCGACGACCTTATGTTTTTCATAAGCGCAAGGGACGCGGCAGGCAACAGCATGCTCTTCAACCCTGCATCCGCCCTTCCCGTGGAGCCGTAGCCAAGGCCGAGTGACTATCTCTGCCAAGGCATCCTGTCGTCGAAGTGATGCGTCAATGCGGCCAAATGCTTGTTTGTCAGCAACGCGTCTGCGCTCTCCACCTCGAACGACTTCTGCTTCATGACATCCTTGCCGAGGGGTATCGCCTCGAGCTTCGCCTTCACGAGGGCGTCCGCGCGCTCGTACTCCCGCTCGGTCATGACATACCATCTTCCGGACTCGATGTACGGGGCGGATATGCCAAGCGTGTTCCACTTCGCTAGGAACTCGTTCACGGTCTCCGAGTTCACTGGCGGGCCTCTGTGCTTCCGCGATTTCGGGAGCGACATCGAGACGAGCTCGATCAGGAGATGCGTGACCTTGTCGACATGGATCGAGGTCTTCTCGACTTCGAACTCGGCCCTCTCAAGCAATGCCGTGATGGCGGCGAGGGACTTCCTCAGCTGCGGATACACGACATCATCGATGAGGTCCAGCTTGGGGAATGTGACAGACAGAAGGTTCTGGACACTCTTACCCGCGACCCTCTTGACCCTTCCCGAGTCCCAGGCGACCCTCTCAGCAGGGAAAAAGAACTTGACAGATGGATCCGCGAGGTACTCCCTGCTGGCCAATATGAACCGGAGCATCGTCTCAGGGGATACTGCCGAGGCGACATTCCTTTTCGAATCGACAGGATCGATGAACGTGAGCGGCTCTGGGAATTCATTTCCCGGAAATCCGGGCAGCTCCATGGCCTCTCCGACCTTCCAGTTCTTGCCCGACCCGAGGACCGCCCTGAAGCTTCCGAAACGCATGACCAGGAGCTCGCACAGGTATCCGGAGAACCCCTGGACCTTCGCCTCAGCGCCGTAGCTCTCGATGCCCTTCATGAACCTCTTGAGCAGCCGGACCTCGTCGGCCATGCCCTTCTTGAGGTTCTTCTTGACGAATTCCGTGTGGAACGGGGTGCGATCGACAGCGCTAATCTTCGCGCGCGTGTCACGTATCCTGAAGCACGGGACCAGATCCACCTGGAAGCCCTTGTAGGTCCCTCGGACGTACGGATGCTGCGCATAGTGCTCCCTGCCGCCAAGGACCTTACGGCCGATCGCGAGCCCAGCCTCCTTAAGCTGCTCCATGGGCGTGCTCTCGGAGAATAGCATGAAGAGGTCGATATCGGGATCTTTCAGGTGGGTGCCCTTCGCGACGGATCCGACGAGCATCGGTTCGATGTGAACCTTGAGCTTCTTCGCCTCGGCGACGGCCATTTCTGCGAGCTCTTCGACGACGTCCATCACTCTCTTGTCCTGAGCCGCGGTCGGACGGATGCTCTTGAGAACATCAGATTCTATTGTCATCCCACACCTATGATAGGATTAGTGCGGCGGGTAATAAAAACAACACATGATTGTTCGTAGAGCTCGCAAATCAGTGCCCAATAGGCAGAGGGAGAAAGAAGGTGTCTGGGAGGCCGGTGCGGTGGGGATTGTTAAAAATCGTTTCTTGCTTAGGAGGAAAGTTGAGCCACCGGCCTAAGACACCAAACTATCCTTACCTGCGCCCCCTATAAGAGTATTTCCCGGCGACATTGGGCCGTGTACCTACCAGCCGAAGGCTCGGTAGGGATGTCAGAGTCCCATCCGTATGACTTCGGACAGGAAGTTCGAGGAGTGTATGCTGTCCTCCAGGTCCCTGACGACAGCATCGTCGGTCTCCGACACGCTGAGGAGTTCAGTGCGCGCACCGCCGAAGAACAGGACCACTAACATTCTCTCCTTCGAATTTAATTCCGCGATGCCGAAATCTGAGGTCGGCGAGGATATCATCCGCTGCACCGAAAGGCCGCACGCCTTCGCAATCGACTTCAGGAGCGGGTCGAGCTCGGTTGGAGCTACCTCTGTCCTCACGAGCGCGAGGCTCATAGGATGAAGCCTAGAGTATTTCCTGATCCTCTCGAGCTCCTTCTTCGGGAGCAATCTCGGAGGGCTCATCGACCGACTCTAACCTTGCTTTCTTAGATAACATTTGCGCATGAGAAACGCGTCCACAGGAACCGGCGCTTCTACTGCAAGTATCGTGTCACCTTTATTATCCATCATGACAATGCACTAGCAGATGGGGATGGGAAGTCATGTGCACTGAAAGAGACTGCAGTATTTTCCGAGGAATGCTGATAGCGTGTGACGCTTGCGAGAGAGTGTCCGAGACCAAGAGCCAGATGCCGAACATGCCTCGCCATTCGATGAATTCTCCTTCAGTGCGCTGATCACTTCTCGTGCGTCTGCTTTATCCGATCCGCGACTGCGATCGAGTCCTTCTTCAGCTCGAGAGTCATGAAATCCCGAGCTGCCACGGTCTTCACTCCAGATCTCTCCTCTATCCACTTCGCCTGCGTCTCAGGATTCTCCTGGATAACACGCATGCCGAAGTGGGTTATGACCGCCAGCTCTGGCTTGAGCTTCTCGATCAGATAGCCTGCGTCCTCAGTACTCAGGTGATGCGGGATCCTCTGGCCGAGCGGCCTCGTCACGCATGCGATGAGGACTCTGCAATGCTTGTGCGCCTTGATCACCTGTTCGACGAGTTGAGTGTCAGAGACATAGGAGACCATGCCGGCAGTGGTCTGGATCCTGAATCCTATCGAACTTGTGTCCGAATGAGCGGAGGGCGTGGCGAAGATCTCGAGAGGCTTGAGCCCGATCTTGTTGAACGGCGCCATGATCTTGACTACCTTGGGCTTTGAGAGGTGGTACTTGGATATCGCGGGGCCGAAATCGCCGTTGCCATCGATGACGCTCAGGCTGGCGAGCAGGACCCCCTGCTTGCGCGTCCCCCCTTCAGTCATCGCCTCGATGAGTATCTCGGCGTCGAGGTAGTGGTCCGGATGACAATGGGATATAAGGATCGCGTCAGTGGCCATGGGGTCGATCCCTACCGAGCGCATCCTGACGAGAGCTCCCGGGCCTGGATCTATGTGAAGGTTCCTTTGGTCCTCGATGTATATCCCGCCCGTGGCGCGCGCCTGATAAATGGTCGCGAAGCGACCCCCACCAGTGCCCAGAAAGGTGATCCTGACCATGGTTTCCAAACCTTAATGACCGAGCCCTTTAATACAGTTCCGAGCCGAGAGGTGCGTGCAATTGAGCATACTGGTCAAGGGCGGACTCGTGGTCACTCAGAACTGGAAGCGAGAGGTCCTCAAGGGCGATGTCCTTATCGAGAACGGCAAGATAGCGAGCGTCGGCCATGCCAAGGCGAGGCCCGATGAGGTGGTCGATGCGTCTGGATGCGTCGTCATGCCCGGCCTGATCAACTGCCACACGCATGTCGCGATGTCGCTAATGAGGAGCATCGCAGACGACGTCAAGCTCGACAAGTTCCTGGACAAGACATTCGCGATCGACGCCAAGCGCACGCCAGAGGATGTCGCCGTCGGGGCGACGCTCGGGTGCCTCGAGATGGCCCGGTCTGGAACCACGACCTTCGTTGACATGTACTACTCCGAGGACGCCATCGCGAAGAGCGTCGAGGAGGTCGGCCTTCGGGGATACCTCGGCTGGACCGTGCTCGACGAGAAGTTCACGACCCAGAAGGGCAAGCCGATCAAGAACTGCGAGGACTTCATCAGGTCGCACAAGGGAAGGCCGCTGATCAAGCCTATCGTCGCGCTCCAAGGAGTCTACGTCTGTTCGGACGAGACGCTGATGGAGGGCAAAGAACTGGCAGCCAAGGAGAAGACGTTCTGCCACTACCATCTGTCCGAGACGAGGCTCGAAGTCTATGAATTTCAGAAGCTAAAGGGCAAGAGGCCAGTCGAGCATCTGGCGGAGATAGGCTTTCTCTCGAAGGGCGACCTCGCAGCGCACTCAGTGTGGCTGACGATCAACGAGGTCAGGGCTCTTGCACGCGCAGAGGTCAATGTGGCTCACTGCCCCACATCTAACATGAAGCTCGCGAGCGGTGGAATCGCTCCGCTCCCAGAGATGTTCCACGAGGGAGTCAACGTCAGCCTCGGGACCGACGGGTGCTCATCTAACAACACCCTCGACATGTTCCTGGAGATGAAGTTCGCGTCGCTGATGCACAAGGCCCACAGGTGGGACGCGGCCGTGTTGCCCGCCCAGAAATGCCTCGACATGGCGACCGTAGACGCGGCCAAATGCATCGGAGCGGACAAAGAGCTCGGGTCCATCGAGCCGGGAAAGAAGGCCGACCTGATCATCCTGGACTGCGCTGTCCCGTCAATGGTGCCCACGCGGCCTGATAATGTCGTGGCGAACCTTGTATACGCAAGTCCTAGCCACGCAGTTCGGGACTCGATCATCGACGGCAAGTTCGTCCTCAGAGATCGCAAGATAGTGAACCTTGACGAGAAGAAGTTCCTCGAGAAGGCCGATGTCGCTGCGGACCAGCTTCTGGCGAGGGCAAAGTGAAATAAGAACACTGGGAAAGGGTTTTTGAAAGGCGTTTGCTCAGCCCTGGTACTCTCTCTCTTGCTGGGCCTTCTTCGTGGCCTTCTTGGTGATCTCGGCAATCTCCTCCGCCTCGATCTTCTCGTCTTCCATCGCCTGCTCAAGCGCCTTCAGCTCCGCGTGCAGCTCCTCCGGCGTCGGGATCGGGCCGAGCACGTCGACCGCCTTGCCGACCGCGCGTTCGATCTCCTCGGGCCTCGAGACCTCCCTTGCGGGCGTCTCTCTGCCGATGCCGAGGTACTGGCTCACGCCCTCCACCAGCTTCGTGAGCTCGAACGGGAAGATGATCTTCGTCGCCTGTCCGTTGCCAAGGGCCTTGATCGTCTCGAGAGACAAGACCGTCAAAGCCTTCGAGTCCAGAGGCTGTGCGCCGACGCTCATGATCCTCAGCTTCTGTGCGTCACCTTGGCTGCGCAATATGATGGCGAGCCTCTCACCCTCGGCCTCCAGGATCTTCGCCTGTCTGAGACCCTCCGCCTGCAGGATGCGTGACCTCTTCTCACCTTCAGCGCTCAGGATGGCCGCCCTCTTGGAACCGTCCGCCTTGAGGATAGCTGCTCTCCTCAGCCTCTCGGCCGAGGTCTGCTCCTCCATGGCGTCCTTGACCTTGCCCGCGGGGTCGACCTCTCTTATCTCGACGCCTTCCACCTTCACGCCCCACTTGTCAGTGGCCTCGTCGAGGACGTCCCTCAGGTGAAGGTTGATCTTCTGCCTGTTGGACAGGACCTCGTCCAGCTCCATGTCACCGATGAGCGACCTGAGCGTGGTCTGCGCCAAGTAGATGGTCGCAGTCCTGTAGTTCGTGACCTGGAAGAACGCCTTTGACGGGTCGATGACCTTGATATATATGATCGCGTCAACATTCGTCGGCGAGTTGTCCTTGGTGATGACTTCCTGCCTCGGGACGTCCAGGACCTGCGTCCTTAGGTCGAGCCTGACGACCTGGTTGATCAACGGTGCGACGAAGTTCACACCTTGGTTCAAAATCCGCATAAAACGTCCCAGCCGCATGTATATGCCCTGCTCATACGGCAAGACGATCTTGATCGCGCTGGTCATGACCGCGAGGACGACTATCAGCGCGAGTATTACCAGTGCTACTACCGCTCCAATTTCTACCATTTCAATCCCTCTTCTCCAACTCCCTATTCGATCTCTTCGACTGTTACGTGGACCCCTTCGCTCGTCTTCACGACGACCTTCTTGCCAGCGGGTATCGCCTTGCCCGAGGTCGCGCTCCAGGTGTCGTGGTCTATCCTGACCTTTCCCTTGAGGCTGTTCGGTGTGACGTCCGTCACCACGACCCCGGTCATCCCAACCAGGGACGTCGCGACCGTGGTTTCAGGCGGAGCAGGCGGGGCGAGCTTCTGGTACATCCGCATGGTCACGTAGGTGACCGGCATCACGACGACTGTCACGATGACCGGCGACCACCAGCTGATCAGAACGTCGGGCGCGACCATACCAACAAAGCCGAGCACCAGCAGGACTGTCGCGGGCACGAGTATGAACGCGCCCGGAGACGACAGCTCCGCTAGAATCATTATTATGCCGATTATGATGAAAGCCAGTCCGAGCTCAGAGCCCCCCACTGCCATGGTCAATGCAACAGGCTTGTCCATATATATGGTTTTTGACGGACTCCCGCGCTGGGCCAGGCCTGCTAGTTGAATGAGAAAAACAACGATATCGCCGCCAAGAGAGGTGCGAGCCTACCGTAGTCGGAGCCTCTGGACGTGGTAGCACCAGAGCCCGTACTTCCGCAAAGCCTCGTTCGTGTTGTTCTCGTTGACCCTCTCGGACTCGGTCCTATACCTGAGAACGTCCTCGATCGGGTACCCAACATAGTCCGAGAGCTTGAGTAGCTTCTCATACGGGAAAGGCTGCTCCCCAACCAGGATCTGCCTAATACTCCATCCCGGGTGGATCCTCGACCGGTAGCCGAGTTCGCGCGCCAACCTGTTGATGCTTCCGGCCTTCTCGATGCCGTTCTTTATCAGCTCTACTCGGAACGCTGAAACCAACCAGACCCTTTTGTCTGCGTTGTAGGCCTTGAATGGCCTTCCATAGTACACATGATCAGAGCTCATCTGAGTTATATGATTATAGAATGCAGATATTTAGATATTGTTAGGGAGTGTCAGACTAGAGATGGTATGTACCATCTCTCGAACCGCGAGTCTGGGAGGGCTTCTGGCGATGAAAACTGTTATCGTTTTTGAGAACGATAGCCCGCCCGGTGATTGCTCTTGACGACAGCGAATGGCTCTATCACCCTCGAGACGTCCGCTCGAGATGAGGTGATCGATGTCACTGAGAAGGTCAGGGAGATCGTCTCCAAGTCGAAGATCAGGGAAGGGCTCGCATGCGTGTTCGTGGTCGGTTCCACTGCGGCCGTAACGACGGTCGAACACGAGCCGGGGCTTGTGACGGACATGAGAGACGCGATGGATCGTCTGTACCCCAAGAGCATCGACTACGAGCACCATCGAAGATGGGGCGATGGGAATGGTCACTCACACATCCGAGCGGCTTTCGTTGGGCCTTCACTAACCGTCCCTGTAAGGGATGGGAATCTCGTCCTCGGCACTTGGCAACAGATAGTGTTGCTAGAGTTCGACAACAAGCCCAGGACGAGAGAGCTAATGGTCCAGATAGTCGGGGATTGAGCATTTCTCTGCTCCAAGTCGGTGGCACAAGCATATAATAGTTAGAGCCGTTGGCCCAATCGAATGCCATTGGAAGGAGAGTTCCTCGGAGGAGGGGACGAAGTAGGCAGGCTCGGCATACTCCTCAAATGCCCCGGAGCCAGAATGCTGTTCGACTATGGGATAACGGCGTCCGATCCTCCACAGTATCCAGCGCCTTGTCCTCCAGTAGACATCATGTTCTTGACCCACTCTCACCTCGACCACTGCGGCATGATCCCGTGGCTCACGGCCCGCAATGACATTAACGTGGTATCCACGAGCATCTCCCGGGAGATCGGCATATTGCTGATGGATGACAGCATCAAGATCGGCGCTGCCGAGGGGTACCCGGAACCGTACACATCAGCCGATGTCAAGATCGCCCGCAGGAAGTTCGACGAGATCCAGTTCGGCGACACGAGCCAAGCGGGCAAGATGACGGTCATCGCGCACTCCGCGGGTCACATCCCCGGGGCGACGATGTACGAGCTCCAAGGCAAGAGGACGACACTCATCACAGGGGACATCCACACGCTGGACACAAGGTTGGTCGCGGGTGCAAAGCCCGTCAAGTGCGACAACCTGATCATGGAGTCCACATACTCAGGAAGGAACCACCCTGCCAGGTTGAAAACGGAGTACGCCTTTCTCAAGAAGATCGAGGAGGTCAATCAGCGAGGGGGCACGGCAATCATACCTTCGTTCGCCGTAGGCAGGACGCAGGAGATACTCCTGATTCTAAAGGACAGCAGGCTCGATTTCTGGCTGGATGGCATGGGGAAGAAGGTCAACGCCATCTATCTCAGATACCCGGAATTCGTCAGATCCGCCAAGCGCTTGAGGCAGGCGGTCAGCAGAACTCACGAAGTGAGGAACGTTCACGCGCGCTCACGAGCCGCCCAAGCGGACGTCGTCGTGACGACGAGCGGAATGCTGGATGGCGGCCCTGTCCTTGGCTATGCGGAAAACATCAGGAACGACCCGAAGAGCGCGATCCTCCTGACCGGATATCAGGTCGAGGGAAGCAACGGCCGGAAGCTCATCGAAACGGGCTACATGGAGTTCCAGGGAGTGAGCGAGAAGATCAACTGCGAGGTATTGAAGTTCGACTTCTCAGCGCACGCAGGCCACGACGAGCTTCTAGCATTCGCGAAAGGGTGCTCCCCCGAGAAGATCGTGCTGATGCACGGCGATCAGAGGGAGATACTTGCGGGCGACTTGAAAGCGCAGGGGTTCGAGGTCCATCTGCCCAAGAATGGCGAGAAGTGGACGATTTGATATCATTAGCTTTTTCCAAAATGTAGTTATCCCCCGACGCACTGCCACGTGGTGCATGAAGGCCAAGCTCCAGGAATTCCTCAAAGAGGACATAGGCTCTGGCGATATCACCTCCGAGCTCGTGGTCCCCGCGAAAGCCAAGGCAAAAGGGCGGATCGTGTGCAAGGAACGGTGCGTGCTGGCAGGCGTGTCAGAGGCGGGGGCTGTCTTCGAAGAGCTTGGAGCCAGGATCGTCAAGACTAAGGAGGACGGCTCGAGGATCGGCAGGGGAGATGTCGTCCTGGAAGTCGAGGGGCCCGCAAGAGGCATTCTGGCAGGCGAGAGGCTCGCGCTGAACTTCGTGATGCGCATGAGCGGCGTCGCGACGCTCACTCATGAACTCGTTGTGAAGTGCAGGAAGGTAAACCCGAAGGTCAGGGTCGCAGCGACGCGCAAGACGACGCCCGGCTTCCGCGAGTTCGAGAAGAAAGCCGTCGTCATCGGAGGAGGGGACCCGCACAGGGCGGGGCTCTTCGATGCTGTCCTGATCAAGGACAATCACATCAAGATGGCCGGAGGAGTGATCGAGGCGCTCCGAAGAGCCAAAAGCGGCAGCTTCACCAAGAAGATAGAGATCGAGGTGGAGAACGCGACGGATGCGAGGACCGCTGTGAAGAACGGCGCGGACATAGTCATGCTTGACAACTTCGGGCCAGATGAAGTGAGAAAGCTCTCGGCCGAGTTGAGGAAGATCAACCCCGATGTGCTCATAGAGGCTTCGGGCGGGATCAGACCGGAGAACATCGAACAGTATGCCGCCGGCGCGGACATCATCTCGCTCGGATTGCTCACGCACTCGGTCAAGTCGATCGACTTCTCGATGGATATCGAGAAGGCCTGACATTGCTGACACAGAGGTTTTTTCTACGGGCCAACCGTTCCTTGTGCGGGCGCCTTATGGAACCGAAGCAAGCGTGGAGGGCGTTGTCGCTCATCGTATTCCTTATGGATGTTGCCTCAGCCGCTGCCCTCGTGGGCATCGGATATGATTTGACTCCTGTGATATTCTCCGCGCTCGTCGTCATTCTTGTCTACATCTACGTCCTGTACAAACGATACCATGTCGAAGTAGTTCCCGAGAGCGATATCAAGCTGTTCGACGACATCGACGACCTCAGGATCCTCAGCAGGATCTACGGCACCGATGAGAAGGGCGACGAGGAAGCGCTCCGACAGAGACTGGTACAATTCGTGAGGGCAAATAGGGGCAAGGCGTTCGCATGGGTCGCGCCAAGATCTGTCTTGGCTTTTGGGTCTGCGCTCGAGCTGCCACCTTCCATACCAGCAAAGGCGCCCGCGAAACCTCTCGAGCAACGGGATGGGGCTGGCGTACCAGCTCGACAGAGAGTATTGGTCGGGGGCAAGTCGCGATCACCGTCTAGATTGGCAGGCATCAAGTCGTGCCCTGTATGCGACGCGCAGGTTGCCAGATCAGAGCCCATCTGCCCAGAATGCGGCGCGGACCTTGAATTCTACTCAGTCCTCTCGGAGTCGAAGGTCGGGAGGAGGCTCGTCTCTGAGAAATCAGACGCTGTCAGGCGGAAGCTTAGATACGCAGTGCCGTCCTTGGGTGAGACCAGATGAAAACCGACGATAAATGCCAGATCTGCGGAAAGCCTGCAACTCACTTTCTTTTCGCGACCTTCGTATGCGACAGCGAGGAGTGCGTCCAAGAAGCGCGGGAGCAAAGAGGCGGCCCCGGAGGGCACCAGAAGCAGAAGCTGTTCGCCTGGCGCAAGTCAGAGAAATGAGTTTAGCGAGGAAGGTTTAAGCGAGGTTCCCTGATTCAGGTCAACATGGACAAGCGCGCTTTCGCGGGCCTGATGATCATCAACGCGATGCTCGCGTTCGGAAACACGTTCGCATCGTCTTTCAACATGGTCTACCTCTTCAACCACTTCGACATGCCGATGTGGTCCGGACCCATCTACTTGGGCCTCGGGTTCTTCATCGCGATATTCGTAAGCCTGTGGATGTCTTGGAAGCCGCACCTGGACCCGAGGAACGCGATGCTGGTGGGCTTGACCTTCCTGATCGTGGAGTACGGCCTGTTCCTCACGATAGACAACGGCTGGGTATTGGCCATCACTGTCGCCGTTGCGTTCGGTCTGAACTATCCTCTGTTCTGGACGCCATTCAACATATTGATGGCGCAGATGACCGACAAGAGTGACCGAGGCGTCACCTACGGCGCGGTCTTCTTCGTGTGGCCTCTGGCGACCTTCTTCGCTCCTCTGCTGGGCGGCATGGTCATCGGCTTCGCGGACTATCAGTTGCTGTTCTCTCTCGGCATCGCGATCATCTTGGCCACAGCCGTAGTCGTTGTCGCCTACAGGAAGTACATACCGACCGACCAGGTGATGAAGATAAGGCTTCGCGCACTTGGGCGGAGGAACGTCGTCGCGCTCTTGGGGGAGGGCGGATTCGAAGGGGTATTCTGGGTAGACGTTGTACTTGTCGCTTACATCTTCACGCAGAAGGAGGCCGACCTGGGAGCGCTGTTCTCTCTGTTCGGCCTCAGCGCGGGCATCATGGCCATAATCCTGGGAAAGGTCTCGGACAAGATACAGAACAGGAGACTGTTCGTCATGATCAGCGCGCTGACGTCTATCCCTTGCGTCATTCTGATCTCGGTTTCGGGCTCGCTCAGCGAATACGCCTTGGCCAACGGCCTCCTGGAATTCGCCAGCTTCATCCTTCCGGTCTTCATCTTCGCAATACTCACGGACAAGCTCGAGCTGGCGAAGAACGATTCCGTGATCGGGAGGGAGTTCATGCTCGATATCGGGAGATCGAGCTCGATCGCAGTCCTCATCCTGATGCTGTACCTAGGAGTCTCGCCGCAGCACTGTTTCCTCTTGGCGATACCGTTCCTGCTGATGGGTGCGCTTGCCTACGAGTCGAAGAAGGGCGCTACCGTGCTGCCCGTGGGCGTCGGTCACTCGGACCAGCTGCACTGATCATTCAGCTGCGGAGCGAGACGATTATCATGAAGAACGCGGCGATGAGCAAGGCGACGCCGAAGAGCGAGGCCAAGCCCGCGGAGATGCCTGACAGTGACGCCCCACCGGCCAACACCAAGGTGACACCGACTGCGGCGGAGATCTCGCCTACCAAGAAGAACCTCTTGTCGAAGGTCCAAGCGCCGCCTCTGGCCGCCTGGTGGATCTTGTCCTGGTGCTCGTTCACGAAGAACATCACCGCGACGAGAGCGATGCCTACCAGACCGATCACCTCTCCGATCCACCATTGGTCCGATGTGTAGTATGAGAAGCTGAATATCAGCGCGAGTATGAGGACCATGAGGCCGACTGGTACAATGGTCGGAATGTTCCCTCGCTGGGCCTGCACGTGAATCGGCGGGATTGCAATCGTGGGCGAGCTTGCGGTTGTCATGTTTATCGGCTCTGAACTGCCTAGTCGAAACTTAATGATTGTCCTAGTTTGCGGGGTGGAATTCAGGGTGAGCAGGACTGTCTGACGAGTTCCATCAGGTCCATCATCTTGAGCTTCGACCCTTTCGCATCGATCGATGTCTTCAGGCTCTGGTAACAGAACGGGCATGAGGTCGTCAGTATCTCCGCACCGGCCTTCTCAGCGTCCTCCACTCTCAGGAGCGATATCTTCTGGGCGAGGTCTGGGAACGCTGTCTTGACGCCTCCGCCTGCCCCGCAGCATCTGGCCTCTGCTCTGTTCCGCTCCATCTCCACGACCTTGATGCCAGGGATGGACTGGAGGATCTTCCTTGGCTCGTCGTACAACAGGTTGTGCCGGCCGAGGTGGCATGGGTCGTGGAAGGTCACGATTCCATCTACCCTCTTCTCGAGCTTGAGCCTGCCGGAGTCGATGAGCTCGTTCACGAACTGAGTGATGTGGACCACGCGAGCGTTGACCTTCCCCACTTTTGGATAGTCCTGACGTATCGTCTTGTAGCATCCCGCGCAGCTGGTGACGATGACGGAAGGCGAGGCCTTCTCGAACATCTCGATGTTCTTCAGCGCCAACTCCCTCGCAGGCTCAAGTAGGCCTGTCCGAAGAAGCGTCGAGCCGCAGCAGCCCTCATCGTTCCCGAGAGTGCCGAAATCGATGTTGGCCTTCCCCAGGACACGAGCCGTGTCGAGAGCCATGTTCCTTATGTTCGGGTCGTATGCAGCTGTGCAGCCTACGAAGAAGAGGACTTCGCACTTCTCCTTCGCGGCGTCCTTGATCTTGACCTCTTTCTCGATCTTCTTGGACCAACGAGACCTCTGGGTCCTGGGCTGCATCCAAGGGTTGCCGTAGTTCTCGATGCTCTTGATGATAGACTCATGGGCCGGAAGAGGCGCGAGACCGTTCGCAACCAGGAACTCGCGCATGTTCTCCCACATCTCGATCGTGTCCAGGTGAGCTGGACACACGGTCTTGCACTGGCCGCATATCGTGCACTCGTAGGCCCTGCTCGATAGCTCCTTGAGCTGGTCTTCTGAGATCTGCTTCGGGCCCAGCAATCTTGCCTTCAGACCGTACTGAGCCTTGTAGAACTCCCTGAGCCTCAGGATCTTGCCGCGAGGAGTGACTAGCTCGATGTCCTGAGCCTCCCCGCCAGTTGGGCAAGTAGATGTGCACTCTCCACAACGCGTGCACGCGTCGTAGCGCATGAGCGCGAGGACGTCTAGCTTGGAGATATCGAGCTTCTTCGCGATCATCTCACCCCCGTCGGAAGCATCTTGTCCGCCTCGATCGCGATCGGTGTGGCGATCATGTGGAACAGCTTGCTGAACGGTATGTACGCTATCAGAAGAGCGCTCACGACTCCGTGAACCAGCCACGCCTGATCATAGTACTGGCCCACGGATCCTGGCATGAGTTGCGACAGGGCGTAGCCAAAGAAAGAGTAGGCATGATTCGCCTGATGACCCGGTATCCTGCCTGCGATGCCCATGCCCTCCAGTATGAACCCGCCTAGGACCACTGCAAGGAGGAAAAGGATCGAAGTCGCGTCAGGAAGTTCCGTCCTGAGGATCTTGGGCTTGAAGATGAACCTCCGAACAGTCGCCATCGTGAGACCGACGAGCATCATGAAGCCGACAAGCTCGAACCCGAAGTCACGGATCCAGAGTTTCGCCCAGCCCCCGTCCTCGATCATCGGCTGATACTTCAAGAAGTCCAAGGAGAAGGTCACGAGCAGGTCGAGCAAGAACATGGCCGCGAACCCGCCCAGGACCAGGAGATGCGTCGCCCATCGCAATACGCTCCTGCCCTTCAGCTTGGAGAGGTAGAGAGCATCTTTGAGGAACACGGACAGGATCCTGCCGAATCTTCTGCTCAACACGAACTTCAGTATCCTCGGCAGGAGGCGCAGAAGGCGTCCCTCGGGAGTACCCACAAGTCCCTTTCCTTCCATCCACAAGAGAACGTTGTAGAGCGTCCCCAGGAAGAAGACGATCACGCTAGCAACGATTACAATGAGAAATGTGTCGAGATATGCCTCGTCTTGGACGTACACCGTCTCGTAGGGAAGTAGCAGGATGATCAACGAGATGACTAGGACCATGCCGAAGAACAGCAGATACAACGATGTCCTGTCCTTCATGTATCTCGGGTCTGACATCGTTGCTGGAATCAGGCTGAGTTGCTATATAATCATCTGCTGCGACGCAGCGCCTGAAAATGGTTGTCGACGCATCTTCTCGCCGACTCGACCAAGAGCGAGGTCGTATCGTCCGCATCGGTCTCGATTCCGACATTTAGTCTCAGGAGGCTCTGTCTGGCCTGTTCCAGGTCTTCAGAGATCTCCGTCGCCAGGTCGCAATCCAGCGTCCATGCTCTCTTGGCGATTGCAGCCTGGAGCTCGAGGTATCTGCTTCCGTCCCAGAGTTTCTTACCGACAACAAAAGACCGGTTCTCGAGGCCGAGGGTGGCGACTTTGAGATCTGCGAGCGCCCGTTCGAGTGAGCGCTCAACCTCGCCTCGCGGCATTGGTTTCTGCGCGGAAGGAGTGATCCGCAGGAGTTTCAGGAACAATTCGTTCGCCTCCCGATACCGAGGATGCTCCAGGTGCGGTCCGAGGAGCAGAAGCTCGCCTTGACCGATCCGGGATCTTACCGCGGCGGGCTTTCCGAGGACGATCGTGGCGGCCTCCCGCTCTCCAATCTGAAACCCCGTGTTGGACGTGAAGGCGCGGTATCTGAGGAGAACTTCGTCCTCCTCAGGCTCCTTGAAAATGGGGCCGCCGTAGAGAGGGGCATTGAGCGTCTCCGCACCCAGCCCTAATTCCAGCTCTCCCCTCACAGGATGCACAATCGCACACCTTCCATATTTGACGGCGACTCTCTGAGGAACGTTCTCAAGCGTCCCCAACCTGCAGTCTATGTTCTCGATTTTCGTGGATGAGACGTTGAACTCGGAGAACGGTTCGACTGATGATGGCAGCGGGAGATAGGCTCCAGCGCATATGCCGACATATCTGCCGCCGCGAGTGATGAAGTTCCTGAGGCTCGAGAATCCTCCCCCAGCAAGAGACGAGGCAATGCTGAATCCATCCCCTCCTGACACTATGATCTCATCAGGTCCTTCCGAAATCTCTCCCACAAATTCGGTCGAGTCGAGAAACCGCACGTCAAGCATCCCTTCCGACTCGAAGAGATCGGCAAGCCAAGTCCACGAGTGAGACGAACCTTTGCCGGCGTAGACCAATATCCTAGGCGAATCCATGGCTTCTCAGAAGGTTAGTGTCAACGACGGCAATAAACTAGATGCTGTCCATCTGGCTCGTCCGCCGGTCCACGGAAAGGGTTATAGATAGGCTTAGCTTATCTCGCCGCACAAGGGCCCATGGTCTAGCGGTTATGACGTCTGCTTGACATGCAGAAGTTCACCGGTTCAAATCCGGTTGGGCCCACTTCAAAGCTCACGTGTCAAAGCCATTGGCTACTGCTTCCAAGTGGTTTCTCAGCCGGAGCAAACCACAATATAGCTGCGGGACCTTGTTGAAAACGGGTGTGCGGAGCGGGAAGCAGGGATATGGGTGAATTCGAGGAGGACAGTCATCCTCAAGAGAACGGACAGAGGCAGACTCCACAGCCTGCGAAAGCGACTGTGAATGTGTTGTGTCTGATTGGCGCGATTATTGGGCTCACTGCTGTCTTTCTATCATGGAATTGGATCGGGGCAGGCTTCGTTCAAGAGGAGCGCTCCATCTGGCACTTGGTCTGGGATATGCTGCCCCATGACGCGCTGGACTTGTTCGTCGTCTCGGGAGTGCTTTTCGTGTTCGGCAGCCTCCTCGCCCTTGTGACCCCAACAGGAGGGTTGCTTCAGGCAATAGGGTTGGTCGGGTTCTATGTCCGAGAGGTTGATATGGAGGAGTGGCTACCGTCTGGCTGGGTGGGCGGTCTGGCAATAGGCTGGTATCTTGGAATACTCTCAGCGGCTCTGGTGCTAGCAAGCATGGTCCTCCCCTTGGGTATCGGTTACTCCGACCTGACAATGAGCTGGTCGAGGAGATTGAGAGTCTTCTTCAGCCATGAGTCCAAGGCAGGCGCGTCTACCGGGACATACGCCTCGATCCTTGGGGTGATCAACAAGTCAATCAAGGAAGGTAACCGTCTGCCTCAGGTGCTTGCCATAGTGATATTCATAATGGTAGCATCTGCAATCTATGCGAATTCCCCGGATCGCGCTCCCGAGCCGTTGCGGGAGGTGGAGGGAGGAATACTATGGATCGTCGATTTCTCGCTGTCGACCGGCTACGAATGGAATGTTTCGTCTCTGAACCTGAGTGATGGCACCAACTCTGTTGTTTGGATCACTGAGTCCGATTCGCTGGAGAAGGGGTCATGGTCTTCCGTTGCTTTCGAGACCAAGACATTCAATGGGATGGCGTTGGTTCTCACGGTTACAGACTGGAACGGAAATGGCAAGATGGATGTGGGTGATTTGCTGACTCTTACAACTACGAATCAGGTTTCGTTTGCCGATGGGGTGCCCTACACACTTTCTTTCAATTGGCACAATGACTCGCGGATGTCCCCCAGGCACTATGTGGATATATCCTTCGAATTCCAGAACGGGGATCTTGAGTCCCGCGGTTCAATTGAGCCCAAGGGGCTCATTATGTGATGCTCGCACGCTTCCGAGCCCCAGGAAGAATTTGACCGAGCTCGCAGTCCTGTCCACATTTCCTCGCTCAGGCCTGGCTCGTCATGAGTTCAAACCCGGTTGGGCCCAGATCCTTGTCACTGGCCACAACCTAGTCAGCGTTTTGAGGTTCTACGGAGACTCGACACGGTCACCGGTCAGATATGGCGTCACGGCGACAAGACCGTCTCCACATACGGCATCGAAGTGGAGACAATCGAGGCCCTCATCTAGATCTGGCCACAGGCACATGAGGAGTCTGGGTTCCCTTCGGAGTCCGCATTCACTTGGTCTTCTTCCTTCTCAGCAACAGGACAGAAGCTGCCACCACGGCGACTAGGGCTGCAACTATGACCCCAATGACTATCGGATCAGAAAGGAAATCAGATAAGTCATCTCCCCCGTCCTCCGTCTCATTCACCGTGAGATTGACTCCAGCAATGACCGTCAAGCCGCCACCATCTCTTACCTGCAGCTTCACAGTGTAGTTCCCCGCTTCCGCGAACCTGTGTCCAGTCGTCTTGTTCGTAGACCACGAGGTATCCCATGTGCCATTGCCATCGAAGTCCCAGCGCACTTGGACGCCGTTGAACAGGGTCTGATTGTCACTCGACGAGGATGCGTTCATGGAGAAAGACACCGTTGTGTCGCCCCACATGGGCCAAATAGTGAACGAAGCGACTGGCGACGTGTTGGGGACAAGGCTGTCGGTCATCATCGGATAGTGGTCCACATTGACCAGGTCCAGCTGCCGAGGGGTGTCTCCAATCCCGTCTGGGCCAGAGACGTTCTGGGCCAGACCGCTCATCCAATCGTACCCCTCATAATTCGACCAGAAATTCCCTCCGCTCGGGTAACCGTTGTCCCAGAATGAGCCTGTGACGTTGACCAGGATCGGCAGCTGAGAGGTGACGAAGCTGTTGAGGTACAGGCTCATGTTGTTGCAGTGCGCCATCCTCATTACATCAACCTGCGCGATGCGGTTGCCTACGATCTGGATGTGGCTGGAGAAGTCAATCCCAAGAGCCTTGTGGTCGGCCGTGAGGTTCTGACTAGTTATCTTGTTGTAGTAGATCTTGCTCGAAGTGGATTCCCCGACGTAGATGCCGAATCCGTATGTGACCTGGCCAGAGGATTCAAGCACGTTGTCCTGAAGAGTCACGTTTCTGCAGACGGCAAGATGAACACCCTCACCGGAGCTCTTCGCTATGTGGTTGTCGACCATCACGGAATCGTTCATATGCGTTAGTTCGATGCTTAACGCCGAATTCATTGTGAGCGAATTGTCGCTCGCTGTGATGTTGTCGCCGTTCGCAAACTGGAGACCGACACCATTTCTCGAGAAGGTGTTTTTGGTTACCGTGATATTGTGCGACTCGTACACCGCACATCCAGTCGTACAGTTTCTGAAGGTGCATTTCTCAACAGTCAGGGTTTCGCCCAGTGAAAAGCATATGACACCCCCAACCAGGTTCTCCAGGGTCGCGTTCACAATGGATCCGCTCTCGACACTATGAAGACTTATCCCGACGTTCGCCGCGGTCAAGATGGAACGGACATAGACGTCTCTGACAATGAAATGCGCATCGGTGTGCCAAATCCTGATGCCGTCGACGGCGTAGTCTCCAGAAACATCGATCTCCCATCCCTCAATTATGTAGGGATCACTCGGTGTTCCACTGCCCCAGACTACACCGCTCGCATTTGTGAACTCAGCGTTGCCATCTATGTCAATGGGGTCGTGAATGGAGTAGCCAAGAACAGCCGCTCGCTGAGCAGTCTGCGCAGTTGGCTGGAACAACAGGAGACTCGGGACCAATAGTACTGACACTAATATCGCGGTAACTCGCCATTTCATGGAACGCCACCATCCCAGGAATGGTCCTTCATGGATTATAGCTTCGTTGGTTCAGCCGCTCTGCGAAACTCGCGGGCGCGCCGACTCATACCCTCAGACTACCCCGCCCTCGCACCATTGGGCACAGGCTTCTCTGGGGTCGCGAGCACAGGGGTGATCCCGTCGGGGTATCCGATGTCGAACAGCATCGCCTCCGAGTCCACGCTCATGATCTTCCTCGGTTCCAGGTTCACAACGAAGAGCGCCTGCTTCCCCTCGACCTCCTTGGGGTTGGCACGCTCCTTCTTCATGCCCACAAGGACCGTCCTCTTTCTGTCGCCGAAGTCCACGGTAAGCTTGACCATCCTGTCCGATCCTTTGACATCTTCTACGAGCTCGATCGTCCCAACACGAACGTCGATCTTCTCCAGCAGATCGAAGGGGACGACCGGTTTCGTTGGTGCGACTGCAAATGCCATAGTCATTTCCCTCCTGGTAGGTCTTGTCACCCAATCGTCCTCCAAGGATAACAATCCAATGGATTGGGAACGAGAACCACATACTTCAGCCGTATGGCCACGTGGCGATTGGGGAGTTCCGCCGCAGAACTTATTAATGAGG
>Ga0315284_10000296_pt1 | contig 67841 bp, 54 predicted proteins | sample YL17G09_16_MG_FD_203696 | JGI IMG/M metagenome (GOLD analysis project Ga0315284, IMG submission 203696) | Sediment microbial communities from Yellowstone Lake, YNP, Wyoming, USA - YL17G09_16 | ecosystem: Environmental > Aquatic > Freshwater > Lake > Sediment | place: USA: Wyoming | collected...
ACCTAATGTATATTTATATAGTATTTAATATGTTTAATTCTTTTATTATGTCTTCGTCTGACATATGATATGGGATTTCTAATAAAGTTATGTCATTTTGTGAACAATATTCGCGTAATTCTTGATCTCGCTTCTGCTGTTTTAATAATTGGGTTTCGCCACCGAAATATTCAACGGCATAATAATGTTGTTGACCATTATATTCAATTATTATCTTTTTATTTTTTAAATTTTCAATATAAAAATCTACAATATATCTTCTATTATTGAATTTAAAACATTTATGTGTTAAAAACTGATTTGTTTGAATATGTTGTGGAATAAGTTCTTTTATTCTTTTTTCATTTTTATGTTTACAAATTGGGCAGCCTGATTTATTATTTAATACATTTCCTGGAGATACTGTCCATTTATGACCATCTATTAAACATTGCCATTCAATTGGAGCATCTTTATGTCCTAAATAATCACCTAAACGTATTATAGGTCTTTTAGTATCTATCAATATTTTATCTATTTTTTCATTTGTCAATTTTTTCTTTTGATTGCATGTAATATCACGGTATCTACATTCTGGACATCCAGTATATTTATTTGTTCTATTTTTCATCATTATTGCATCAGGTTTTGCTTCCCATGTTTTTTTATCAATTAAACATTGCCATTCAATTTTAGTCTTATTATTTTTATAATCGCCAATTCTTTTAATTTGTCGTTTATTTTCTAATAAAAACTTATCTATTAAATCGTTTGATAATGGTATATTGCCAGCACATTTATGACATCCATGATTCATATGGAATATTTTTGAAAATGATGTAACCCATTTATAACCATCTATCAAACATTCCCATTCCATTTTTTCACAACAATTTTTTGAAAAATTATTCAATCTTTTTATATTTCTATTATTTTTTATCAAATAATCGTCTATTTTTTCATTGGTCCATGGCTCATGTCCAGTACATCTAGGACACCCACAATTTTTACGAATCATGTTCGAAAGATTTATCCTCCAAATATATCCATCTTTTAAACATTTAATTAATAATAAAGTACTTACATTTTTAAATGGCTCTAATCTAACAAAATTTTTAATTTTTAATAATTTGTCAATTTTTTCTTCAGTGTATATCATATAAGTATTCCTTTATAAATATTATAACATTATTTATTAATATTTATACGGAATACCTACCGATTTTTATGAAAAATTTTCAGCCGACAAAGAACGAGGCTGGTTCAGAATATTGACCCTCATCCCACAATTGTTTTTCAAGACGATCTCTAAGAGCATCACCACGATTTAAATACATTTCAAAGTTAACTGATGAACCTCCTGGCATAGTTAAATTATTATAACGACCAGAATTCATACCAACTTGAACCATAGCTAAGGCATAAGCATATTCTCTTACCCATTGATGTTTATATAACGATTCTTCAGCAACTCTACGAGTACATGCTATTGCAATTACACCTCTATTAGTTGGAGGTGGGCTAATTATAATTTTGTTTTCGGTTTCTATAAATTGAACATTCATTTTTACAGTGAACATTTGTCTAAACATTTCTAGATATTGCATTCCCAGTTGCCATCCGATAACATCAACAGCTCCTGAACCACCACCCATCCAGAATCCCCATCGGTTATCTGTAGATGTTGAAGAATTCATCATACCCCAAGATCCACCACCTTGCATCATCATTCCTAATGGAGAGAACAATGCGCTATCTTCATTTGCCCCAGCAATACCAAACATTCCTAAATCTAAACGTCCACCTACTGCGATAATATCGGTTGGAACGTCATAAACAGTTTTGAATAAATACCCATTTTTTGAAGGTTTTCCAGATGTGTCACCTTCAGTCCAGAATGGACCAATTGCTGTAGGATCACCAATAACGGAATCTGTGAAGCAATGTGGATCTTGGATATTATCACCACAAAATCCTGGACCTGGACCATCTACATCTTCTGGGCAACAATTTGGGTCAATTGTAGTTGTTGCTGAAGTTTTCGGAGTTGTGTAGCATGATGAATTGTTATTTGTTCCCGTAGTTCCAGTAGTTCCAGTTGTTCCAGTAGTTCCAGTTGAACTTACAGTTGCACATTGGCGGCTTAATTCTGCTAAATCATCAGGTGTTAATGCATTTAATTGTTCTACTGATAACCCTGAAAGATATTTAGGTAACGGACTTCTCCATTTTCCTTTTGTTGGTCCTGGTTGAGAAACTTTCCCAGTACCATCATAATATAATAATTCTGGACTGATTAGAAGAATACTATCTTTGTTTCCAATTCCACCAGCATGTTCTGCAAATAAATCACAAGCTTGATCGATTGCATCATCAATTTGTGTGCTATCAATTGCGACACTTACGACAGGAGCACCCAATTTACGTCTAATCCAATCTGCCAATTCGCGTTTTCGTCTGTATGGGCGCAAGCTCATTACTGAAGATGTGTCATCCATCGTAGTAGCTAAAGTTGTAGCTGTTGCAGTATTACTAAAATCTGAAGCATTATTTGAAGCATCTCTAGCTTTAATTCTATATGTATATGAAGTTTTAGTTGTGAGTCCTATGTCAGTATAATTTGGAACTAATGTTGTTGTTATTGGAGTTGTAAAATTATCACGATATATATCATATGCCACTACCCCAACATTATCCACAGCAGCTTTCCATGTGATATACACTGTACATGGTGATGTTGGGATTGCAGTTATAAATGGAGTACATGGAGGAAGTGTATCTAATGTAGTCACACATAATACATCAGTTAAAGGAGATAAATTATTAGAAGTATCAACTGCTTGTATTTGATAACAATAAGTTGTCGCATTTTCTAATTGATCATCTGTAAACGTATAATAAATTATTGTTCCATACGTTGTAATATATATAGGATCGCTTAATGCTGATAAATTATCAGACGAATCTACAGATTGTATTTGATACGAATATGTTCTAGACGCATTGATTAAATCTGTATCAGTATATGTGTAAGTTACAACTGTCATGTATGTCCTTGTATGTTGTAAAATTATCTAGGTACAAATGCTATGAGAACGCCATTTCTATAAATGTTATATCCTTTTATTTCAGCGTTATCAGTTGAAGAATTCCATGATATAGTTGCAGCAAATCCAGAAACTGCAACAGAAGTTACGTTAATAGGAATTGATGGTGGCGTTACATCTATAGTAGTAGTAATTATACTATTACTAAATTCTGAATAATTATTTGAAGCATCCTTAGCTTTAATTTTATAAGCATAAGAAGTAGCTTCATTTAATCCACTATCATTATATGAAGTATTGGTAGTGAATGCGATTTGCGCACCATCACGATAAATGTCATAACCACTAACAGCTACATTATCAGTTGAAACTGTCCAATATATATGGGCAGATGATTGTGTAACATTACCACCTGATAAAATAGGAGTTGTTGGAGATTCTGTATCTATAGTTCGTAATGTTAAAATATTACTAAATGGAGAAATATTAATTGAAGAATCTATAGCAGTTATTTTATATGTGTGTAATTCCCCATTTCCTAAGTTATCATCTAAATACTCTTGAATTGGAGTAAATCCACCAAAAGCACTAGCATTATTATTATTAAATATAAATCCTAATAACACATCGTTACGATAAACGTTATATCCAGACATAGAATTATTATCAGATGATATTTCCCACATCAAATTAATGGATGACGGTGTTATCGTACCAGCGGATATTGCGGGTGTAGATGGAGGTTGATTGTCAAGGGTTGTCAAGACTAATTCATTACTATTATTAGAAAAATTATTTGACATATCTTTAGCAATTATAAAATAATTATAAGTTGTAAAATTATCTAAATTAATATCAGTGTATGTTGTTAACGGACTTTGGACTGATGCGACATTAACCATATCACGATAAATATCATAACCACTAACTGCAACGTTATCAATTGAAACATCCCATGTTATTTGTATCGATGATGGTGTAATACTTCCAGAATATATTGTTGGATCTGATGGATTTTCATTATCAAGAGTACGAACTATTAATATATTGCTAATATCTGAAGTATTTCCAAATATATCCATCGAAGAAACTTTATATGAATAATTTGTACCATTTGTTAATGCGACATCATTATAGAATGTGTCTGTTGTAAATGTTTGAAACTCATTATTTTTATACACTGTATAACCACTAACTCCAGCAGTATCAGTAGACGCATTCCACAATATTTGAATGTCGTATGGAGTTACAGTTCCAGCAGAAATTGACGGAATTGAAGGAGGTACACCATCTAATGTAGTTTGTACTAAAGTATTACTAAAATCTGAGAAATTATTTGAAGTATCTTTAGCTTTTACTTTATATGTGTACGTAGTATAATTTGTTAATCCAAAATTTACAAAACTAGTTCCAGTGATAGAAGTTATTGGAGTTGTAAATGTATCACGATAAATATCATATCCACTAACTGCAACGTTATCAGTAGACGCGTTCCATGATAAATATATAGACGATGTAGTAATAGTGTAAGCAGAAATCGACGGAACTGAAGGTGGCGTATTATCCAATGTAGTTAATGATATTTCATTATAGTTGGAGTTATTACCAGCAGCATCAATTGCTATTACTGAATATACATAAGTAGTTACATCTGCTAATGGAGAATCTGTAAATGTCGTATCAGTCGTAAACCCTACAGGTGTTGGAAATAAATCAAGACGATAAACATAATATCCACTAACTCCAACATTATCGGTCGAAGCATTCCAATTTATTGTAGCAGAAGATATTGTAGTAGTTCCAGCAAAAATTGTTGGAATTGTTGGAGCTTCGTTATCTAATGTAGTTAATGTTAATGTATTACTAAAATCTGAGAAATTATTTGAAGTGTCTTTAGCTTTAACTTTATACGTATATGATGTACCATTTGTTAATCCAAAATTTACAAAACTCGTTCCAGTGATAGAAGTTATTGGAGTTGTAAATGTATCACGATAAATATCATATCCACTAACTGCAACGTTATCAGTAGATGCTGTCCAATGTATAGAAATAACAGTAGCAGTTACCATTGCAGAAGATATTGATGGAGTTGAAGGTGCTATATTATCTAATGTAGTAGCTGTTATAGCATTACTAAACACTGAGAAGTTATTAGAAGTATCTTTAGATTTAACTTTATACACATATCGAGTCGTGCTTATTAATCCAGAATCTGCGTAACTTGTTCCAACGATAGATGTTATTGGAGTAGTAAATGTATCACGATAAATGTCATATCCGCTAACTGAAACGTTATCAGTTGATGCCGCCCAATTTACATAGATTGTGGTAGCTGATATAGTACCAAAAGAAATTGTTGGTGCTGTTGGAGCAGTAGTATCTAACGTGTTTATTATTAAAGTATTACTGAATCCAGAATCATTGAATGTTGTATCTTTTGCTTTAACTTTATACGTATATGCTGTACCATTTGTTAATGTGATATCATTATACGTTAAATTAGTCGTAAATGCGATTGGAGTTACGAAATCATCTCTATAGATAGAATATCCACTGACAGCAGTATTGTCAGTAGATGCATCCCATAATATTTGTGCAGATGTTGCTGATATAGTTCCAGCAGAAATTGTTGGAGTTGTTGGAGCATTAGTGTCTAATGTATTTAATGACAACGTATTACTAAAATTTGAGAAATTATTTGAAGTATCTTTAGCTTTTACTTTATATGTGTACGAATTATTTGCAATTAAGCTATTATCAGTGTAACTTGTGCCAATAATTGATGTTACTGGAGTTGTAAATGTATCACGATAAATGTCATATCCACTAACTGAAACATTATCAGTTGATGCTGTCCATAATATATTTGCTGATGTTGGAGTTATTGTACCAGCAGAAATTGAAGGCGCAGTTGGAGCCACAGTATCTAAAGTAGTAGCCGTTATAGCGTTACTAAATACTGAGAAGTTATTAGAAGTATCTTTAGATTTAATTTTATATATGTAAGTTATAGCAGATGTTAATCCGATATTATTATAACTGGTTCCAACAATAGATGTTATTGGCGTTGTAAAGGTATTGCGGTAAATATCATATCCACTAACTGCAACGTTATCAGTTGATGCGGTCCATAATAATTGAACTGATGTAGCAGATACTGTACCAGCAGAAATAACTGGCGTTGAAGGAACTATATTGTCTAAAGTTGTAGAGCTTATAGCGTTACTAAATACTGAGAAGTTATTAGAAGTATCTTTAGATTTAATTTTATATACGTATTGTGTTGTACTTATTAATCCACTATCAGTATAACTCGTTCCGGTGATAGATGTTATTGGAGTTGTAAATGTATCACGATAAATATCATATCCACTAACTGCAACGTTATCAGTTGAAGCATTCCAATGTATATTAATAGTTGCTGGAGTTATTGTTCCAGCGGAAATAACTGGAGTTGAAGGGACAACATTATCTAAAGTAGTAGCAGTTATTGCATTACTAAATACTGAGAAGTTATTAGACGTATCTTTAGATTTAATTTTATATACGTAAGTTGTAGTAGTTATTAGACTAGAATCAGTATAACTTGTACCAACAATAGATGTTATTGGCGTTGTAAAGGTATTGCGGTAAATATCATATCCACTAACTGCCGTGTTGTCTGTAGACGCATTCCATAATATTTGTACAGAAGTTGCGTTAATAGTTCCAGCAGAAATAACTGGTGTTGAAGGTGCTACATTATCTAAAGTGTTTATGATTACAGTGTTACTAAATGATGAGAAATTATTAGACGTATCTTTAGATTTAATTTTATATGTATAAGTTACAGATGGAACTAATGTCGTATCAGTATAACTTATGCCAGTAATTGATGTTACTGGAGTTGTAAATGTATCACGATAAATATCATATCCGCTAACTGCAACGTTATCAGTAGAAGCAGTCCAACTTATTTGTGCAGATGTTGGAGTTACTGTGCCAGCAGAAATAACTGGTGTTGAAGGAACAACGTTATCTAAAGTACTAGCAGTTATAGCATTACTATAAACTGTAGCATTGCCTGATATGTCTTTCGCTTTAATTCTGTAAGTATATGACGTTCCAACCGATAATCCAGTATTTGTATAACTCGTATCAGTAGTAGACGCAATATAAACTATAGAACTAGTTCCACGATAAATATCGTAACCACTAATTGCAATATTATCAGTTGACGCATCCCATAATACTTGTATAGATGATGTAGTTATTGTACCAACGGATATTACAGGAGTTGAAGGCGGCTCATTATCTAGAGTTGATATAGTTAATACGTTACTTAACACTGAATAATTTCCATTTATATCAAATACGTCAATCGCATATGTATATTCAGTTCCGTTTGTTAATCCCACATCAGTATAACTATTGCCAGTGATTGTGGTTATTATAGAATTATCTCTATAAATGTCATATCCAGCAACTCCAAAATTATCTACTGAGGGATGCCACATTATTTGTACAGATGATGGAGTAATCGTTCCAGCGGATATTGATGGAAGTGTTGGTGCTAAGTCGTCTGGAGTTATTGCAGTTGCTTCATTACTAAAATCAGAAATATTTCCAGATAAATCTGTTGCAAATATTTTATACGTATAAGAGTTTCCAATTACAAGTGACATTCTATCTACATAATTTGTAACTGTGGAATTATCACCAGTTGATCGTCCTACTATATCAAAGGTTATATTATTAATACCATCAGCTCTAAACATCGTATATGTTAACACTGCATATGCTGGTGCAGTCCAACTCAGGTCAATTTCTGAAGAATTTATTGGTTCTGCAATTAAATCAGTTGGAGGATCCAATATTATTGTAGGTAACGTTACGGTAGAACCTGAAGTTATTTGACTATATGACGAATAATTAAACGATTGATCTATTGCTTTTATTCTATATTCGTATGTTGTTCCTGGGGTCAATCCAATATCTGTATATGCGCCAAAATTACTTCCAGTTATGGTTGATTCTATTAATGAAATATCATTTTTGATATTTTTAGCTATGACATATCCAATTACACCAGATTCTCCATTAATATTATCAATAGATTTTGTCCATGTTAAATATGCAGAAGATATTGAAATTGCTTCTGCTGTTACATTTGTTGGAGTTGTTGGAGATTCTGTATCTAAATCTGATGTTGTAGTAATATTAACAGTATTACTAGGTGATGATATATTTCCATAAGTATCTGTTGTTATTATATAATAATCATATGTTGTTCCTGCGGTTAAATTAGTATCAATATACGAAGAGTCTCCGTAACTTGGAATAGAATTAACTAATATTCCATCTCTGTATATATAATATCCTAAAACATCAACATTATCAGTAGAATCAGTAAACGATATTAAACTTCTTGTTTTTGATAATGCAGTTGCGGCAGTTATAACTGGAGCACTTGGAGCGGTAACATCTTTAAACCATAAATATTCTGCACTACTTGGAGATTCGTCGAAATATTCATTAAATGATTTAACTGTATATGATGCTGATATTGGAGTTGTAATCATAACATCAAAAAATCTTGTAGTATTTTTTGCTCTAACAGTTCCAACTTTTATCAAATTTTTATATACATAATATCCTTCAACTTTTTCTTGTACTGGTGATGCTGTCCATTGTATATCAACGCCATAAGCACTAATACCTATGACTGAAGTTATAACTGGAGCGGTTGAAGGTGCTGCGGTTTCAGTTAATGTATAATCTTGTTCATATGCTCCCAAATCTGGAGGATTTAAACGTATATTACCCTCTTTGTCTAAAATTGGAGTTGATGGTGTAGTTAATCCTACGTTTAATACTGTAGCGCCAGCAGTTGACTTCAAATGTAAATTTTTAACCATACTCCAATTTCTATTGCCAGTAAACATAAATTTATTACGTTGTGAAGAACTGGTCATATCAATAGTATAATTGTTAGTAAATGGTCCTGCACCCATAGCCACACCACCATTACCAATTCCACCATCTACTGAAGTTCCAGTGCTTAATTCAAAATGTTCGGATATATTATTAAATGCGCTACAATTTGTTGAGCCTGCTCCAGTATAAGAACCACCGCTATTTTTTTTACCAATTCTAATACCGGGAGGTCTAGATGAAGTACATAATGGACTATATGCTCCAGCAATATGAGGGTCATAATATCCAGAAGTTGCTCTAATAACAGTATTATTAGCTATTAAACTTCTATCACTACCTTCAAGCCAAATACCAATAGGATGATCGACCATAACAATGTTATTTGTTATAATATGTCTGTCACCACCATCAAATCCTCCAATTCCTTGAACGTCTGAAAATGGTGCGCCATATGGGAAATAATTACCAGTTATTGAAGTATTACCTGCCCATGCTGCATAATTTACAATGCCTGATGGAAGGTATGGATTAAAAGGATTTACTAATGATCTAAGTTCATTGTTTTGTACTTTAATATCAGAAACCGTTCCTCTAAATTGTATCATATCATTATGATTACTATCTGTGACTTTAAACATTTCTTGAATTTTATTATTTACTATTACTGTACCATTTTGAGTAACGTGCATAGCATCAGATGTTGCACCTTCTATTATATTACCACTAATAGTAGTAGTATTACCCTTGAAATCTAACATGAATCCAGCATAATTACGTAAGTGGTTTCCTATAAATTTTGCGTTAGTACATGCTTGAGTAGTAGATGCTGCTAATCCAACTTCAATACCGTTTCCAATTCTTTCCATCCAATATGAACCATATTGAGATGGACTTGTTCCTCGCAATGTAGTCATTGTAGATTTTTGACTTGGGTAATATCCACTTCCACGTTCAATTACGTTTTGTGCTCCGTATATTGTACAATTTTGTATAGTTATATTTGTAGATGCTTTACCCGAATTTGCTAATGCTCCTAAAATAATAGCTTGACTCATTGCAGCATTACCATCACCAGCATTTTGTGATGTCCATGTTGGGATAAATGCATTTGCTGGCATAAGTTTAGATGTGATTGTAATACCATCAATCGTCCAATTCCAAGCGCCAAAAGTTCTAAGTTTTCCAAAAATTGGAGTATGTCCTTGCATTGGAGTTACTAGAACTTTACCACCAGTAATTTGTTGTGTTATATCGGGACAGCCATGATATCCGCGAGCTAAATAAATAGTATCTTCAGCCTGAAATGATTGTGATGACACAACTTCAGCAAAGGTTTTCCAAGGCGAATTTATAGAACCATCATTAGAATCTTTACCTATTAATGGGTCTATATAGTATTCTGTTAATCTAGGACTTGCAGATAACGGAGTGTTTACGGTTGACGAATTGCTAAAGTCAGATTTATTATTTATTACATCTACAGATTTAACTTTGTATGTATATGTAGAATCTGATAATAATCCAGTATCGAAATAATATATACCAGATGTATTTACTATAGCTGTTGAAAAATTATTTCTATATAATTCATAAGAACTTACTAAACTTCCTCCAACATTTACAGTGGCAGCATTCCATGTTACAACAGTAGAATTAGATCCTGATAATGTTGCCAATAACCCTGTTGGAGCATTTGGAAATACTATTGGTGAAGGTGTTGTTACTGTTGCACTATTACTATAATTAGAATAATTATTTGCAGCATCTCTTGCTCTAACTTTATAATTATATGTAGTTAATGGTAATAACAATCCGTCTAAATCATAATAACTTGTCGCTGATATATTTGAAACTGTAACAACATTACTTCCAGATATATCACGAACTAATTCATAATCAATAACTGCGACATTATCGCTTGAATTTGTCCAATTTAAATATACTGCTGTTGGCGATATTGTAGTTGCAGATAATGAAGGTGTAGATGGAACTCCAATATCAGGAACAATTATAGTTACTAAATTACTAAATTCTGAAACGTTTCCAGAAATATCTTTTGATTTTACACCATATGTATATGCAGACGATCCAGATATTGGGGAATTGTCAGTATATTCAGTTATATTACTTGTAAGAGTTACTAAATAATCATATTGGGTATTATTTATATTTCTATAAACATCATAAAAATCAACTCCAGATGCTCCAACAGTAGGAGCGTCCCAATTCATATAAATTATATTGTTTAAAATACTTACTATTGAAACGTCTAAATTTTCTGGTGAGTTGACTAATTTATATGTTAATATGGTTGAAATATTACTAAAATCAGAAATATTACCAGCTTGATCTTTTGCTGTAGCCTTATATGTATAATGAGTTTCTGAACTTAATCCAGAATCATTATACGAAGTTGAACTACTAGGAATTGTCGAAATTAATGTATACTCTGGACCACCAGAATCCATACGATATAAATCATATGCAGTAACACCAAATCCATAATTATCAGTTGATGCATTCCAAGAAATATATGAACCACTAATAGAAGTAGTAACTGCTGTTAAATTTTCAGGGACAGATGGAGCTACAGAATCAAAATCCGATATTGTTGTAACTATAGAATCTGAACTATAATTTGAATAATTATTTGAAGCATCAATGGCTCTTATATTATAAGTGTATTGAGTTCCTTGAAGTAATCCTGTATCAGAATATGATTCTGTTCCAGATATATTAGGAGTAACGTTGACAAAATTTACACCGTTTCTATATAATGCATATGCAATTACGCCACTACCACTACCATCAGATGATCCAGTCCAAGAAATAATAACTTTAGTTTGTGATAATGCTGAAGTTTGTAAATTAGTTGGTGACGCTGGGGGAGTAGTATCGGGAGTTACTACTACAGCATCACTTAACGTAGAAGTATTATAATATTTATCAAAGGCTTGAATTGTATATGTTCCTGCTACTGAAGAATTATATACTAAGAAATTAGTAACATTTTTTGTTCTAACATTACCAACTTTAACACTATCTTTAAATATATAATATCCATCAACTTTGTCTGCTGAAACCGGAGAAGTCCAAGATAAATCTGCACCATAACCACTAATAGGTATTACTGTCAATCCTGTAGGTTGACTTGGAGAAGTGATATCTGGAACTCCATTAGAAACTGTATATTCATATGCACCAACATCTGGAGGAACATCTCGTAGAGTTCCATCAGCATCAGTATTTGGAAGATTGCCAGAACTCTTACCAGTATTTAGTAATGTCAACGCACCAGAAGTTAAATGTGCATTTCTGCGGGCATAACTATAATCATTTGCATAAGAAAAGTTTGCAAAATTTGTTGTATAATCACCAGCATTGTAATTTAATGCTATGTTTCCACCACTAATCATATTACTTACTGGTATTACGAAGTTTTCAGCTACGTTATTAAATGCACTAGTTCCATACGTTGGAGAAAGTATTGTTATAATTGGAACTTGGACACCAGATTGACTTCCACTTGTAGCTCTAAGTATAGTATTAAAGTTTATTCTACTCTTTGTACCAGCAGTTTTTAAGTATATTCCATAAGGGTGGTCAATTATTATAATATTATTTTCAATCGATACGTTATATGCAGAAGTACCAGTTGCTGATGGTATAATACCATAAATTCTACCTTCTGGACCACTAGCAGCATTCCAAGCTCTACTTAAATGTGCTTGTTTAGGATTTGTAAATGCTATAAATTCATTATTTTTAATATATGAAATTGGATTAGTGCTAGAAGCTCCTAACAATAACATTCTACCTTCAGTATTATTTCCACTATTAACTGTTGCGAATTTAGTGTGAGCATTTAAAACTTTATTATATTCAAATGTAGCATAATCTGATTGTAATGTTACTGCCGCTGTTGAAGTTGTACCTATTGCGAAATCTTCAATTATATTATGACCAATATAAGCACTAGTAGATCCCGAATACGATTCTATGCCGCCTATATTGTATAAATGATTTCCTCTAAAAGTATTTCCTAATCCATAATTTTTAATACCAGTACCTATACCAGCTTCTGTTATCCAATTCGTATCAGTCCAACTTGAAGTATCTTGTGCGCCATATATAGTACAATTTTCAATTGTTATATAACTTGAATTATTACCAACTCCGGTATATGTGGTTACAGCTTTATTAGCATTAAATATACCAGTTATATCAGCATGTCCAGATGGGGTGTTTGCTCTACTTATTGTTAAACCTTTGAAATTCCATCGATTAGCATTTCTTAAAGTTAAACTACGAATAACTGGAGTATGTCCAGGCATTGGTAATACATATACATCAGCACTTGCTGCAATATTTCCAGAAGAAATATATGGAGTTCCGTGGTATCCACGATATAGATAAATTCTATCACCAGGATTAAACGTCTTAGCATTTACAACATCGGCTAACGTATTCCATGGTTGACGTATAGTGCCAGGATTATTAATATTACCAATTAATGGATTTACATAAAATTCGGTTTGAGTAGTTGTGACTCCTGCTGATGTTGTTAATGTAATAATGTTACTAAATGATGATTCGTTATTTGATGTATCTTTTGATTTAACTTTATAAACATATTCAGTATTATCAATTAATCCAGTATCAGAATATGATAATCCTGTAGTAAATGCGATTGGATTAACGAAAGAATTTCTATATACATTATATCCACTAACAGCAACGTTATCAGTAGAGGCGTTCCAAGATAACGATATTGACGACGATGATGACACTTGACCAGATAATGAAGGAGTAGTTGGTCCTGTTATATCACTGGTAATTGGAACAGTTGTAGTTGCGGTAATAGAATTGCTGTAAACAGATTCATTATTTGAACTATCAACGGCTGCAACATTGTAAATATAAGGAGTATTTTGAGTTAATCCAATATTTAAATAAGACAATCCAGTTACAGAAGTTATGATTGACGAATTTCTATAAACATTATATGAAACTACAGCAACGTTATCGGTCGAAGATGTCCATATTAAATTAACTGAGGTTGGAGTAATTGTTCCTGTTGATAATACTGGAGAAGAAGGTAGCTCTGTATCAGTTGTGGTATCATAAGAAACATCGCTAAAATTTGATATATTTCCTAATCCGTCTAATGCTCTAATTTTATAATAATATGTTACACCAGAATTTAATCCAGTATCATTCACATCATTGCTATTGTACGCAATACCAGATAGCCTTAATGAAAATCCACTTGTATCAGAAGTTAAACTTGAATATATGTTATAACTACCATTACTATCAATATCTGTAGTTGCATCCCAAGATATTGATATACTGTTAGGTCCAGAATTTATAACTGCAAAGTTTTGTGGTATTTGTAAAGTTCTACCAGTTGTTATAGTTTGGGTGGTACTATATGCTGAAGTATTTCCAGATAAATCAAAAGATTTAACTTTATAAGTATAAACAATATTTTCAGATAATCCAGTATCAGTATAATAATTTTGAGTTGATCCAGTTATTTCTATTAAATTTCTTGCTAATATATAACCAGCTAATCCAACTCCACCAATATTATCAGTTGAAGCATTCCACGTTATATATGTGCTAGTTGAAGATAATGTTGATACTGATAATCCAGTTGGAACAGAAGGGGCAACTAAATCTTCTGACGATGATGTTATTATATTTACAATATTACTAGCATCTGATAAATTATTATAAGCATCTTTTGCTTTTAATGTGTAATTATATGAAGAATTTGAAACTATGGTTGTATCAGTATAATTTAATACTCCGTCAACAACCGTGGCTAATAAATTTGAATCTCTATAAACATTATATGCAACTACTTCAAAATTATCCGTCGCCGCATCCCATAATAATTGTGCAGACGATGTAGTTAATGTTCCTGCTGATAATGTTGGAGTAGATGGCGCAATTAAATCTGGACCAGCAGTTATACCATTACTTAAAGTGGAAACATTGTAAAATTTATCAAAAGATTGAATAGTATATGTACCACTTGCTGCGGGATCTAATACTAAGAAATTTGTAGTGCTTTTAGTTCTAACATTTCCGACTCTTGTTCCATTTCTAAAAATGTAATAACCGTCAACTTTTTCAGCAGATACTGGAGCAGTCCATGATAAGTCTACACCATAACCACTAATAGGTCTTGATATTAATCCAATTGGTTGGCTTGGAGATGTAATATCTGGAGCGTTGTTAGAAACACTATATTCAAATGCGCCAACGTCTGGGTTGCCTGAACGAAGTGTGCCATCTAAGTCTATTGTTGGTATACTAGAACCACTTATACCAGCATTAATTAATGTTAAAGCGCCAGAAGTTAAATGTGCATCTCTATATGCTGCGGAAAAATCATTAGCAAAATTAAATTTTACTAAATTAGTTGCATAATTTCCATCATTATAATTTAAAACATAATTTCCACCGCTGGTAATATTTGATACTGGAATTGCAAATCCTTCAGCAATATTATTATATACTGTGGTAACACCAGTATTTATAACAACTGTTATTAACGGAATACTTACACTTCCACTTGCGGCACGAACTACAGTATTATTGATAATTTTACTATTACTAGGTTTTAAGTATATACCATAAGTATGATCTACTGCAACTAAATTATTTTCAATTGTATAATTATAAACGGTTGTGGTAGTAGCTGAACCAAATATACCATAAATTCTACTTGTTGGTCCAGTAGCACTAGTCCAATCTGTATTTAAATGTGCTTGTTTTGGATTTGTAAATGCTATAAGTTCATTATTTCTAATTATTGTGCGCGGATTAGTATTTGTAGAACCTATTCTTAATATATTAGCTTCAATATTTACACCAACACCACTGCCACCATTTATAGTGGAAAATTTAGAATGCGCGTTCATAACTTTATTGTATTCAAATGTCGAATAATCTGAAGCTAATAATGCACCATAATCAACATATCTAGTGCTAAATGCAAAATCTTCAATTGTATTATAACCAACATATGCACTAGTAGAACCAGAATACGAATATATACCACTGTTGTTATATAAATGGTTTCCAATAAATCTATTTCCGAGTCCGTAATTTTTAATACCAGCAGTCACACCAGCTTCAGCAACCCATGTTGCGTCAGACCATACAGAGGCGTCTTGCGCTCCATATACAGTACAATTTTCAATTGTAATATGATTTGAAGGACTTGAAGAATACATGGTTACAGATTTATTTCCAGATAATGCTACTAATGCAAAATCAGAATGTCCAGCAGGAGTCGCAGAACGAGTTATTGTAAGACCTTTAAAATTCCAATGATTAGCACCACTTAAAGTTAAACTACGAATAATTGGCGAATGTCCAGAGACTGGTAATACATATACATCAGCACTAGCATTTAAACTTCCACTATTAACTATAAATGGCGTACCATGATAACCACGTTTTAAATATATTTTATCACCAGGATTAAATACTTTATTAGCAACAACTAATGCTAAAGTACTCCAAGGTTGACTGTTTGTACCAGGGTTGTTTATATTACCATTAAGTGGATCTACATAATAATCTATACCCATTTTTTCAATCTCCCTCAAAATTTAGTTTCTTATTGATATAGTTATTTATATTAAAATATGACATTTTTTATAATATAATAAATAAAAATTTAATACAAAAATATTTTTTAAAACGAAAATTTAATGAATATTTTAATAAATTTTATTAAAATGTCCCAATAAGTATTCAATATGCTATTTTAAAATCAAATCTTATAATGAATTTTAATTAATTTGACCAATTCCCATTTTTTTTCTTTTGGCTTTTTATCATTTAAAAATGACATATCTATATTTAAAGCCTTACAAGCACGTTCCAATTGTTCAACTTTTATCGTTAACCAATTGACAACCCTTGGATCAAAATCAACTATATCTATTTCTGGAGAATTTTTAACAATATCTTTTTCAATAATGTCAGTTTCTTTTTCATTTTGTTTTATAATAGGACTATGATTCTCTATAACCGTCTCAGCAATCTGCTTATTGATTGGTTCTGGTTCATATTCTGCCGCAGGCTCATCTTTTTTAACATCCATTGGAATTCTATATCGTTCTGGAATCTGTATTTCTTCTACTTTGTTGTCAGTATACTCCATTTTATTATTTTGTGTCATAGAATCAATCATGCTAAAATCTGCCATTAGAGGTGATAAAAAAGGAAATTGAGTAAGTATTTCATACGGACCTTGAATTACTTCACCAGTTTTTAAAGTTATTGCTGGTGAATCTTTTTCCCACACTTTTCTTAAATTTACAGGAAATTCCATTTTATTATAAAATCTTATTTGCATATTATCTCTCCATTATTAAATATTATATCATATTTAATTCATATTTAACGGAATTAGCAATTTATCTTCCATTTTTTATATCCACAATCCCATAATTTATATATTTCATTAGTTTTCGTTATTTCGCTTTCACTACCATTTTCAAGTTTAAATAACTTTTTAAGTCTATATTTATTAAAAGTAAATCTATGTTTTCGCTTCCATAATGTAATATTTCCAACATAAAAATATCTAATTGGTATACAACTGATCAAAGAAAACCCATTTTTTAAATATACATCTCCACTACCCCACCTATTATCACTGTATGATATTAAAGTTTTCGTTCTATTAAATCTTCTAAAATGTGTTAATAATTTACTAAATGCACCGGGAATAGAACAATTTAACTTATTACAAAATCTATTTAGCTCAAAATCAGCTTTTCTAGTTTTTATAGCGTTATTAAAACACATTATAGATATTAGTTCATTTTTATAATATAACCCATAAGATATAGTCGTTTGTTTACAATATCCTTGTAAATGATTAGTTTCACAAAATACATGGCTATCATATTTATTAACCATTTTAATTTCACATTTTCTAGCAAATACTTTATAATCACAAATTCCTAAAGAATTTTTTATTTTAGATTTACAAATTTCATTTTTATCATCCCATTCATCTTCAAAAATAGTCAATAACTTCACATTTTTTTCTAAACATTTGAGTAATTTATCATTATGATAATTTTTATCTGATATATATTTTTCACTATGCCAAATATTTCCACAAAATTCTATAGCAAGATTTTTATTAGGAATGAAAATATCTAATTCTTTTGGGGAAATAACAGTTTTATCATTTTGTATAACTATATCTAAATATATACTTTGTACAAAGTCGTATACTTCATTTTCTTTTCCTCTTTTTATACTTTTATAACATTTAGGACATACAAGTTTATAATACTTTCCAGTTATTTGCGACCAAGAAAAATTAAAATCATGTCCACAATCATTACATTTAAAATTTATAAGGGATTCAGTGGTATTATAATATATATCAGTATCAGGAATAAATATTCTATTTTCTTTACATATATTTTTTAATTTTTCACAAACTTGTTTTTTATTTTTTAGTTTACTACACCCTAAACACTTATTTAAATTATTTATTAAAGTTTCAACTTCATAACCACAATCATTACACTTAAATTTAGATTTAACTCTTGTACCATTAAATTCTATAATTGACCAATTAAGTTTTTGTATTTTATTTAAACAACTTGGGGTTATAACTTTATTAATTGATGGGTGTGGTATGTTAAATGTTACACCATTTTCAATTTTAATCTTTTCTATTTTATTTAAATACTCAGCTTCAGTTAAAATGCCAATACTTCTTATTTTGCAAATTTGACATTCTATTTTTTGTTGAGTTTTTTCAAAATATCCTAAAGATTTAATAACTATCTTATTTAAATCATTTTTACAAATAAAAGTTAGAGAATCATCCCATCTATTATAAAACTCTTTTTTTGGTTCATAATCTAAATTAAATTTATCACAATAATCTATTATTAATTGTTTTGGTATGCCCATTTCTATATACTTTTGTTCTTTTTCACAATGAGGACAAATGGTAATATCTTTTTGATTTCTGCGTATTTGAGTTATAGAAACTTTATAAATATGATTTAAATTATTTTTACACTTAATTTCTATTAAAGTATTACAATTGAATTCTGATTTACTAGGAATATTTATTTCAACATTTTTAAATAAAAAATATTCATTTAATAAATCCGTCATGTTCGGCTTTGGACGAGGCATTATATTATCCTTATTTGGAGTATATATGTCATTTTTTAAATGTCAACAATTTTATGCCACAAAAACTTAATAGATCCACATTTATAAACTTTAATAAATCCGTTTGATGTCATAATGTCGTTTTCGTTCTTAATTTGCGTCTGGTAACGACTTAATACTTTATTTCCTTTTATCCATACATATCCAGGATCAGTTATTGATATTTGTTTAAAATTTAACTTTTTGTATAAATTGCCACAAGACCAATCCATATCTGCATATGATATTATATTTTTAGGGTTTATAATTTTTATAAAGTGAGATAATAATCTACTAGCGCCACCAACTATAGTATCCTTTGAAACATATCTTAATAGTTCATATTCGTGATCAGTAAATCTACTTTTACCAAATGTCATTAACGCAACTAATATGTTATCATTATATAATCCATAATTAAATGATGATATAGTCCATCCTTGTAAATGATTTTCTAAACAAAACTTTTTAGCATCTTTATAAATGACTTCTTTTATTTGTAATTTTCTAGCAAATATAATAACATCTTTTTTTAATATAGATTTTATTCTATTTTTAATGATTTGATTTTTATTAATCCAATCATGTTCATAAATCATTATAATGTTTATATTTTTAGATAATCCAAGAAGTTTTTTGTCTTTGTGATAATATTGCCCCTTTTTACCGAAACTATGCCAATAATTTCCATTATACTCAAATGCGACATTTAATTTTGGAAAATAAAAATCTAATTCTTTTGGATTAATTGCTGATCTATCATTTCTAATATAGTCAATATTTTCTATTAATCCCAATGAATCGAAATATTTTTTTAATTCGTTTTCACCATTACTTACAGAAGGCATTATTACACATTTTGGACATCCATTTGCCAAATATATATGATTATGTATATTTTGTGAAAATTCGCCATGTTTTTTACATATTATTGTTCTATTCAACCCAGTATCTTCCATTTTTGAATAATCATATTTATCGTTATGAATTTTATTAGCTTTTTCTATCCATATGTCTTTATTATATGTGTGATTTCTATTATATATTTCATGTGAACATTTATTACAAATATGTTCAGATTTTTTATAAAATAATGATTCTATTTTTATAATTCTTGAATGATTATGTTTTAAACAAGTAATTTTTATTTTAGTTTTATTTCCATTAAATTCTTCCATCATTTCAATTTTAATGTTAATAGTATCAAATTTTTTTATTTTTTCGTTATATTTTTCAATGGTTAATGGAGAATTATCATTACAACATTTAATTTTTCTGGCTTGAAATGTGTATTCTCTAGATTGCAGTTGAGAATACTTATGAATTGGACAAAAAACTTTTATTTTATCTTTTTGTGTTTCTAATCCTGTAAAAGTGTATTCATATCCTGTTTTTTGTGAAGATTCATTCAATCTATTTGATATTTCATCTTTAGTCATTTTTTTCATAATATATAGCTCCTATATACTATTATATATACAAATAAATAAAAGTAAAGGGTGAAAATAATTCCACCCTTTACTTAAACTATTTATTTAAAATAATTATAGATTATCGGCTGCCTGCGAGAGCACTATTTTGAAGACCGATAACATTAATGAAGCGATAATAGTTTTCTGCACCAAAGAGGTTGTCGCAGATACCGTATCTAGTCATTATACCGATAACTGGTTGAAATGATTCAACTGAGGTTGTACGGCTAAACATAACTGGGACGTATGGGCAATAAATGATGCCTGCATCATTGTCTTTTGGACCTTTATAACCAACTACTGCATAGTCTTGTTTTGCAAAACTATCACGATAGACTGTAAAGCGACCAAGAGTACCAACTTTAGCAACTCCAGAAACTTCAGTATTTAAACTTGCAGCGATTGGAGACATTAAGAAATTGTCCAACGATTCGATTGCAGCAACGACACCTGGGGAGGCGACGATGAAGTTACCAGCACCACGACGAGTGGCGATAGCGATTTCATTCGACGCTTTCAAGCAAATTGTATACAATGTACGGAATTTTTCTTGTTCCCAGCGACCATCTGCTGTTCCGTTTGCATTACCAACTGAACCATAATTCCATGTTAATACGCCACCTTGGATAGCCTTGACGATGATACGATTCTTGATTTCAAGATCGATTTCAGCGGCAATTTCATAAGCCAAGAGATCAGTCAATTCTTCTTCAACGTCAACATTATGCATGTTAGCTAAGTCTTGTTGAGCTTCAAGAGTCCAACGAGCTTTCAATTTACGAGTTCCGGCAGTAATTTCTTTCTTTTCAATGGTTAAACCCATTTCGCGCATATTGCCAGATTCTGCATCACAAACCTTACCGCTAGTATCTAAACGTTCTGCCCATTGTGTTGTATAAGCATCAGCACCAGTTTGAATGCCTGTACCTGTGATATTAGCAATGCTGCCACCCGGCGTGTCAGCTTGATAACCATATTGCGCAATAGCTGCACCACCAGTAATGCCTGAGCCTGCAACTGAACCTGAATATTGTGGGTAAACTGCATTGTAGCCAGCTTCTTGACCTGCAACTGAACCTGATTGATAACGATAACGTAAAGCATATGCTAAACCGACTGGGGTAAACATAGGTTGAACGCCAACGAGATCGTTGGTAATTAATTCTGGGAATACGCGAGCTACGAGAGGCATAGCGATACCCATATATTTAGCAACGCCTTGTAAACCTGTGTTTGCTGGATTTGAAGTACCATCAGCGCATCCTGAGCCAACTTCTGATGAAGTGCCTGCGCCAGATTCTTCAAGAATTTGTCTGTTGAACCAACGTTCCTCGTTTTCGAGTAATTGTGCAGTTAAGACTTGTTTCTTTTCGCTTTTGATATGCGAGATCATTGGATCCCATTTTTCTAAAAGTCGTTCGATGTTGTGATTAGCCATGATAAAATTCTCCTGTAGAAGATTGTTTGTTGTTTGTTTGTTTACTTCGTGTTGACTTTTGATGCCCATTTGTTTATATCTGGGTTAGCACCATCTGGTACTTTAGTTACATCTTTTTTGCCAGTTACGATTTCTTTTTGATCACTTTCAGAAAGTACTTTTCTTACTTGATGATCGATAATAGCCTTATCAGCTTCAGTTTGTGTTTTTACTTGAGCAACTGGAATTAAAGGTTTTTTAACACTTTCATCAATTTTTTGAACAGGTTTTACAACTTGTACTTCAACTGATTTTACGTTTGATTCGATGATGATATCACGAATCTTTGAAAACCGAGCTTCCAATTCTTCAACTTCTACACCTTCTAGAAGTTTTACAGCTTTATCCTTTTGGGGTTTTGTTAAACCCTCAGTGAGAGCATTGAACTTCATATTTCGTTCAATGTCTCGTTTCTCTTTCTTGAGTTTTACTTCAACTTTAGATTTTTCTTCTACAGTAGATTCAAGAGATGAGATTCGTTCTTTTGCTTCTTTTAGCAATTTATAGCTAGTTGAATCCAACTTAACGTAATTTTTAGTAAATGCTTCCATAATACTAGTTACGAGTGGTTCAAGAACAGCCATTTTAGTTTCTGCTTCCATAATCGCAGCAGGAATATTTTCAATTAATTTTGCTTCCATATAATCGGAAGCCTTTTCAATTAAATCCGCTTTGAAATTTTTAACTTCTTCACTAAGAGCAGAGTCTTGTTTTTCTTTGAATTCTTTCGCTTCAGCAAGAAGTAGAGCTTCTGCTTCTTTTTGAAACGAATCAATTTCATTTTGTTTTTGGGTGTCAATAAGTTCTTTATATTTGACCGTTTCTTCAATTATCGTTTCTTCCAATTCTTTTTTATACCGTTCAGCCTGCTCAACTAATATTTTTTCATTCTCTTCAGATTCTTTTAAAAGTTTAGATTTTTGTTCTTCTAAATCTTTCTTAATTATCTCAATTTCTTCTTGTAAGAGTTGTTCTTTCGCAGAAACTCTAGCAGCAACTGTTTCATTTATGAGTTGCATAACTTTTTGTTGAGTTTCTTCGTTTAAGATGCCTTTTTCCAACCCTTCAAAAAGCTTTTGAGTATCTATTTTTTCGAGTGACATTATGGAGTCTCCTTTAAATATTTTTATATATAGTTATTTATAATTCATTTAACCTAAATCTTTTAAAAAGTTTTCTAATGCTTTTAGAAATACTTTATTTTTATCTTCAGATTTGGTTGGTAATGTACTTACAGTGGATTCTAATTGGTTGTAACATTCAACAATAATGCCACCATCTTTAATGATGTATTCTTTATTTTCTAATATGCCATCTACGAAACCTTTTGGGGCAGAAGGATCAGAAACTATATCAATTGCAATCATTTCATAAGATTCTACATCTTTTGATCCATCTTGATTTGCATCCTCAGCTAGCGATCCTAACCCTCTTGTCGAAACTCCTAATCGCAATTTTTTCTTTAAAAATGTTTCTACTATTTTTCCACAAGGATTATCAGTTAATATTTCAGCTTTTCCAATACAATCATTTCCTTGCCATTCTAACGATTTTGTATAATGTGATACTCTATCTAAATTTATTTCAACTCCATTTGGATGCCCCAATTCTCCATATGATCTAAATCCAAAATTTGGATTCATGCGCTCATTTACATATTTTTGAACGCATTCTTGCATTTGACTCAATATATATTTTCTACCATTTCTATTTTTAGTATTTGTTTGAATAAATGGACCTTCAATAAAATAAGACTTTTTTGATATGCCAGTTTCGTCATCTTTTGCAGATTCTATTAATACGTCTACTGGACGTAAATTGAAATCTTTTGCTTCAGTTATGAGTTTAAGTTGTCTCATTTTTAATTTTATCCTTTGGTTCCATATTCATTTTTTCTAATTCTAATGCTGATATAGCCGTTTTTTCAGCTTGTGCATTAATTTTAGTTAAAACGTTCAATTTATTATTATTTATAATATTTTTCAATGCAGAATTAACAACTTTTGGAAATACTTCATCAGCTTCTGTATATTTGTTATTAGCTAGGGCGTTTAAAAATTGTTTAATGTGTTCTCTGTTTTCAGTCATGTTGTATTCCTTGTTTGTTGTTATGCGAAACTTTCTAATGCTTCTCCACCAGTCGATTTCTCCGGTTTAGATGTGGTTTCTTTTGATTTTCCGGTAATATCAGTACCACTTTCAGTTTCTGGCGCTGAAGGTTCTTCTGATGAACTGTCCATGTCTCCTAAAGATCCACCACTAGATCCACCACTAGATCCACCACTAGATCCACCACTAGATCCTCCTGGAGCAATTTTATTTTTATTTAATTTTAACGCTTCTTCATTTTCTAATATTTCGTCAGGCTTAAATTTTAAGAATCTTCGCATTAACCATGTTTTATCAAACATTGGAGTTTGTCCAGCATCTCCAGGTTCTGTATATGGCATAAATCTTTCGAAATTTTCGGCTCTTTGTGTTAATAATTCCGTTTCAATATAATCTTCAAATATATTATTACTATTAAACTTTATATGAAAATCTTTTTCTGTTATGCCATATTCATCAGCATATCCCTTTAATCTTAAATGACTTAGATATATTTGTAAAAATACATTTGCAAATCTATTAACAAACTTTTGAACCATTTTATGAAAACGAACCTCTTCTCTAGTTATATCAGAAGTATCTCCTAAGCTAAATCCAGAATCTTGCTCCATTCTAGACATTGGAATTCTTAGGGATCTAAATAGATTTTTTTGCATATAAACTATATCGTCAATTTGTCCAAGATTATCTCCACCTGGAAGAGTTTCAATTGATGACCCTTTACCATCTTGAGATGGAAACCAATAATCCTCAATCATTGCCATAGTATCAACAGTTTGTGATGCTTCACCCGTAGTTGGATCATACGTTTTTCTTTGGCGATATTTTTTCATTAATCCTTGAACGTAAGCTTCAGCTTTTTGTTTTGGTAATTTGCCTACTTCAATTTTAAATATACGTCTCTCAGGAGCACGACAATTGTGTACCGGACAAGCATTTACAATGAAATTATGATGTTCAGATTCAACTTCAATATCATAAACTTCACGCTTACCAACTGGGTCTATTGAAATAACATTTTCAAAATCTTCTAATGGGATTTTTGTTAAAGTTACTGTCCAAGAATCTTTACCAGAAATGACTCTATTTTCAAATTTATGCGATCTTGAAGGTCTATGAGTTATTTTTCCAGATGATAATCCCAAAGAACACCATAATTCTTTTATATCTTCAATTAATTTTTTATTTGCTAATTGAATAGTTGAAAACCATGTTCCATTATTTGTATATCGTTCACATCCATCAGCATCAGATAATCCTTCAATAAATGCCAATTTTATAGAATTTGATGAATTAAAAACCCATTCTGGTATTCTTTTATTAGCAAATCCTTTTATATAACCTAAATCTTCAAATATTTTTACAGCTATAGTAGAATTAGTATAATAATTTGTATATTTTCTATTTTTGGATGTTGAACGATTACAAACGCCAAAATACTTAGACAATAAGCCACTATATTCTACATTAAGTTCTGGATGTTCACCTTCAGCAAATACTACATTATTTTTTGAAATACTTCCATCACCTATCAAAAATCCAAATAATTTAGCAAAATCTTCATCTACATATTCTGGAACATTTTTTATTTCTTGAGTTTTAAACGTTAATTCTTTTAATTTACAAACTTGTTCACCAAATTGTGTGTTTATTTTAGTTTTTTTAGTTTTTTCTTCAAATTTAGCATTTATAAATTGATGTCGTTTAATTTCTAATTTTCCAGCTTCTACGTAATCAATTTTTTCAGTTGTAGTATCTTTAACTAATATTGGATGATCTGGAGTACATATCAATTCATTATGTCTAGTTCTTACTTTTATAGTTTCTTTTTCTCCACTATTCCACTTATTTGTAACTTTTGTAGGTATTAATATTCCATTATTATAAGAATATACATTATCACCTATATTTAAATCTTTAATATATTTGTATCCATTTTCAGTTTTAACTCTAGATTCAGAATCTAAACAAAGTCTATAAATGACAAGAGAATCTTCTAATTGTTTAAGTTTTCTATAATCAACTTTCGCATAATCTAAGAATGATCTAACTATTTTAGTTTGTCTATCTGGATAATCATATAATCCAGAATTGGCATAAGCCACCATTTGAGTAGGCATAACTAAAATATTTGAAGGACCTTTATGTACGAATTGGTATATATTATCAGATTCTATTTCTTCCCATATAGGATGAGTGAACTCCGGTCTTAATTTTTTTATCTTTAAAATTCCTCGATCTTTTGCAGTTTCTGGGTCAACAACCTTTTCAAAGGAAATTTCACCATCAATCATATATTCCATCCACCATTCATTAATATACTTATCAGCTTCCAAAACTTCTTTATATATGTATTTCCATTCTTTATTTAAATTTTTTAATATATTCTCATTTTGCATGAATTTTGGATTTTTTATAAATAAATTCATAAAATTTCCATCATCATCAAAGTTTATAGCCTCATCTTCTATTTCGCCTAATGCAAATGAGATTACAGGAAACATTGACATATCACGACGTGACGATAACATCGAATTTTTATTAGATTCTGTTTTATATATAAATGAATTTAATTGACCAGTCTGTTTTTGAAATTCTGCTGAAGATATAGTAGAAACGTCGTCCATTTCACTTGCTGCTGGGATATTCGGCTTTCCATACTTATCTTCTTGTCGGTCAAAAACATTAAAATTTCTTTTGTAATGTGTTGCTTGAGCCTGTTTAGACCAATTATTGCGCTTAACAAAACTATCTATTACTTTAGAAAACATATTTGCCATTTTAAATTCCCCTTATTACTATTATAATAAATACTAAATATATCTACTATAACACCAAGTTATATTTATATATTTAGGGGGGGGAAAATGAACAAACTTTTTAAAAAATGTATTTTTACGCCTATTAATAGATCAAAATATAAGGGTAATGGTGCAATAGTAGCACGTTCTGGTTGGGAATTAAAATTTATGAATTTTTTAGATAAGACAGATACAGTATTAGAATGGAGATCAGAACCGTTTCCAATAGTATATTTTAATCCAATAAAACAAAAAATGTCCCGATATTATCCAGATTTTTTAATAATTTTTAAAGGAAAAGATGGTAATATACATACAGAATTAATAGAAATAAAACCTTATAAACAAACAATTCCTCCAGTAAATACGGGAAAGAAACGTAAATCTACATTACTTGTAGAATCTCACATGTGGTTTATTAATTCCGCAAAATGGAAAGCTGCTAGAGATTATTGTGCAGTAAGAAATATAGTTTTTAGAATTATGACTGAAAAAGAATTAAATATTCGTTAGCCAAAAACTTCACTAAATTCTTCGTCTTTAGTTTGTGCGGTTTTAATTCGTTTAATTATTTGATCTATTTCTTCTAGTCTACGGGTTAAGTCTCTATATTTATTACTTATAAAATATGTAGCTATATCTTTTCCAGTTGGCAATTCATATTTGGTATACACTTCAAGTAATTTAGTACAAAATATTTCTGGTATTTTATTTAAATCTATTAAAGCTGTGTTTCTTTTTAATTTTAAAGAAATTTCATCGCCTATAGTTACAACATCGCCGTTTTCTTTTGTATAACTTGGAGTAGAATCTAATAACATTTCATTTAGTAATTCTGGAGAATTTGCAATTTTTTCAGCAGTCTTTATACCAATCTTAGGTTTAATTGCAGGAACATTATCGCCTTTATCGCCCATTAAAATTTTAATTTGTAATTTTTTATCAGGATCATCACATTTTACAAATGACATTTTCATAGGATCATATATTTTTATGTTGTTATATTTTAATAATTGAACGTAATCAGAATCTGAGGTAATTATTATTTTATCTTCTTGTTGTAAATTTTTAGATAAAATGGCTGCAATATCATCAGCTTCCATATATTTTATATTAAGTACGTAAAAAGGAAAATTCTTTTTAGTATCATCTACAAATTCTTGAAAAGCTTTAAAAAATTCATCCCAATTGATATCATCATTTGCTTCTTTTTCTCTATTCTCTTTTCTATGTTGCTTATATTCAGGATAAATCTTTTTTCTCCAATTTTCTTTAGAATCTACTGCTAAAACTACCTTAGTTGCATCAAATTTTTTACATAAGCTAAAAATATGATTATACATAACATGTTTGAAATATTGCCAACCTACATCAGCTATATCTTTTCTTGCAGCAAATAAACATCTATACGCTACATGATTTAAATCAAATATTAATAACATGATATTCCTTTATAATATAATTAAATATATTATATAAGTATTTTTAATAAATGCAAGCGTTTTATTTAAAGTTTAATCCGTTAAATCTTTTAAAATAATTTCCATTTTCTCTTTTAATTTTTTAATTGGATTTTTAATATGTTCTCCAATTTCTAATCTCTGATTATTATATTTATGCATTATGTGGTCTGGTGGGTATATAGCTTCTTGTATTTCTTTTTCTATTTCTTCTTTAGTTGGGAATATATCGTTATATTTCTTAGGATGATCTACTATCTCATTACTTTCAGGCATTTCTTTGATTAGTTCAGATTCTTCTACTGTATTAACTAATGGATTTTCGTTAGGTTCAGTTATTATAATATCATCTTTTAAAATTTGTTTAGACATAATTATTATTCCTTATTCTTCGTTTAAAAATCCGTAATATGCGATGGCTGTAGCATCACAGATTCCATCGTGAAATACCCTACTTCTTTTAGTTGCTAAAAAATTAGTATTTGGAAATTTTTCTTTACAAAATTTCATTGTACCTTGCTTATCTTCGTGATTATAATCCTCACCTAATACACATTTTTTCCATCGTTGCGGTAAAACTAAAAATAATTCAAATTTATATACCAATAAAAATTTTAATACTTCACATGTCGCCATTAACCCATAATACGATCCACCAAATTGAAACATACTAACTCGTCCCCCTAATAACCCAACACTAACTTGTTCTAAATAAATTTTATCAGGGTTGTGCTTTTTTATAAATTCTGCAACTAATTTAAAATCTATTATATCTTTCCCACTTTTTAATGTGCGAGTAGGCATTACACAAACTTCAATTATTGTATTTTCATCCATACAACATAATCCACCAGTTTTACCAGGATCAATACCTACGATTTTCATTTTTTCTTTTTTCTTATAATTATAAAATTTTGGGGGCTGTCAGACCACGATTGTCCATCATTATTGCCTTCTTGGACTCTAACTTTTTTAGACCATTTATTTATATTTTCGGATAATGTGCTTATATGCATTAATGCTGCTGGTATAAAATGACATTTACAAGATTTACAATTATATTTTTTTAAAATTGAATTTCCCATAGATGATACTATTTCATGTTCGTCGTCTTCTATAAGTGTTATATCCTTACTACCACAGTCTGGACATAACATACCTTCAGTATTTTTATGTTCGTCGCCTGGAGGGTTAATTGGGTGTAGCATGTGTATAGTTCCTTATAATTTTTTATAAATATTTTGAATTTGAGTTTGAATATCTTTTTTATGTTCTTCTGTAAAATACTTGGTTTTTATTAATTTGCGTTGCTCTGAAAAAAAGTATTTATGCCTGCAAGAATTGAAATTAGAATTATCTAATAAATTATAATATTTTAATAATTCTATTATAGTTTTCTCTATTAGTAAATAATTGTCTTTATTGTTTAATAATAATTTTTCTATTAATATCAATAACGGTTTCACTTCTATATCTTTATCTTTTAATATTTTTATGAAAGATTTTATATCATTTTCAGTTAATACATTTCCAGAATTTAATTTTTGAGATATATGAATATTATCCAGTTCTTCTTGTATTTTGATTAATATAGAACTCATTTCAAAATAATACCTCGTATAATAATTATAACAAGAATATGGTATAATTATTTATATTTATATATTTTGAAAGGATATTATGAAACTAAATACTAAAGAGCTTTTCGAGAATGAATCTAAAGTCAAGTCTTACTTGGAAAAATATGCAACATATAAGACTGCTTTAGAAAAAGAAATAGAGCTTATGAAAGCCAATTTAGAAAAGGATTGTATTAATATAGATGAAACTAATTTAGTAACTGAATGTAATAAATGTGTACAATTATACAATAAATATTCAATGATTTATGCAGATAAAAAACCATTTTTAAATAGATTAAATAGAAATTTAGACGAAATTCAAAGTTACTTATTTGATTATTATATGTTTAATTATGATAAGAGTACAAAAATGACAGTTTCTTTAGCTGATAAGTATATAAAGTCTCATTGTATGTATAAAGAAATAAGTGAAATTTACGAAAATTATTCAAATTATTTACAATTAATAGAAAGAACTTTAGAGTATTGTCGTAACAGGGGTTATGCCGTTAAAAATATAATAGAAATACAAAAAATTAAGTTTGGAATGAATTAATGTTTGATACTAATTTAGTAAAAATAATAAAAATAGATAACGTTTACGCAAAAATTGTAACAGAACACCCATCTCTACTTAATGATGTATCTAATTATTTTACAGTATATGTACAAGGATATAAATTCATGCCTAAATATAAAATGGGCATATGGGATGGAAAATTGCGGTTTATAGAAAGAGATGGGACTTTTTTAATAGGGTTATTAAACTTGTTATATAAATTTATTAAAAATTATGATATAAAAATAGATTTAGATTTAGATTTAGTAAATAATAATGTTGACTTTGAAGATGAATTTAATAATATAACTACTGAGTGGTTAGTGGAAAGTATAACTCCTAGAGATTATCAATTAGAAGGTGCTATAAAAGCTATAAAATATAAACGAGGAATTTTGGAACATGCGACGGCTGCTGGAAAATCTTTAACTATCGCAATGATATTAAAATATTTAGAATTGTCAAATAAATGTAAAAAAATGATGATTTTAGTTCCTACTGCTGGATTAGTTGAACAAATGTATTCTGATTTTTTAGAATACGGAATAGAAGAAAAATTATTGGGACGATTTTATGAAAAAGAGAAAAATATAGACCGATTAATAACTATATCCACATGGCAATCTATGCATGTACATAAAGATTTAATAAATGAATTTGATTGTATTATTACAGATGAATGTCATACTCAGAGAGCAAATGTTGTAAGATCCGTATTATTAAATTCTGAAAATGCAATCTATAGAATAGGGACTTCTGGAACTGTAGATTTACATAAATCGCAAAAATGGCTTATAGAAGGAGTTTTAGGTCCAGTTATACACAATATTCCACCAGCGTTTTTGATTGATAATGGTTATGCATCAGATGTTAAGGTTAATATTTTGTTTCTTCAACATAAAGAAGCTGATGTTAAAAAATTAAAAGGGATGCCATACCAAGAAGAAAAAACTTGGATACAAACATGTAATATACGAAATAAAATTATTAGAAAACTTATTAAAAAACATCAAGAATTGGAGCATAACGTTTTAATTTTATTTGATCATATAGAGCATGGAAATTTTATTAAAGAAAGTCTAAAAGATTTAGAACAAGATGGGGCGCATATATTTATGGTTACTGGAGAAACCCCAGCTAAAGAGCGCGAACGTATTAGAAAATTTACAAATGAAAATAAAAAGGTGATTTTATTAGGTACTTATGGAGTATTATCTACAGGAGTAAATATAAATAGATTAAATGCTCTAATATTTTCAGTTGCAGGAAAATCTATGATTAGAATATTACAAAGTATAGGTAGAGGTATGAGATTACATCATGAAAAAAATGGCGTAAGAGTATATGATATATGCGATAGTTTTAAATATTCAGAAAAACATTTAAGTGATCGTTTGACTATTTACGATAAGGCAGGTTATAAAGTTGACGTAAATGATATAATACTCTAGGAATAATTAATATGGCAGTATTTCAAAATAGTTCATTATATTCGTTATCCATTATGATAAATGGGGTTAGGAGAAATATACGTCCTGGAGAACAAATTTCTGGACCAGATTCTTTAGCAGCAGTTGTCGGATTAACTATTATAAACCCTTCAACTAAAACTATTATTCCTAAAGAAAATATAATACAACCTCAAACTATAAATAATATAGCCTCTAAAAATAATTATAGACCAGAAATTATTCCAAAGTTTTTAATAAGTGAAAATAGTAAAAGTAATTTTAAATTTATAATAGATGAGGAAATAAAATATTTAGAAAATATAAAAAATAAAAATGAAATTCCATCAGTAACATTGGCAGTTTTGACAAAAAATCATTTAGACTTAATAAAAACGTGTTGTGAATCTATTTTTAATAAAGTGCATTATAAAAATACAACATTATTAATAATAGATACTGGTTCTACAGATCAATCAGTTTTAGAGTATTATAAATTGTTGAATGACAAATGTATATCTAAAAACTGGAAATATAAATTTGTACAATTAGATACTTTCCATTATAGTAAAAATTATAATTATGTTATAAAAAACCATATTGATACTGATTACGTTTTATTACAAAATAATGATACGACAGCTATTAATGATTATGTTACAGAAATGATGCAAATTGGAATTATGAATAAGGTTGGTTCAGTTGGTTGTAGAATGTTTTATCCAAATGGTACTATCCAACATGATGGTCAAACTTTTTATAATGGTAATAATAATATAATAAATAGTCCATCACATATAAATTTAAGCAAAACTAAAGAATCTGCCGATAAAGATGTTCCTGAAAAAATTTGTCTAGTTGATGGTAATACTGCCGCTGGCGCATTAATGAGAACTAAAGATTATTTGCTTGTAGATGGGCTTGATGAAAATTATAAAGATATTTTTCAAGATGTAGATTTAATGGCAAAAATTCCTCATTTTTTAAATAAGTTTAATTACTGCAATAAAAATGCAGAAATTTACCATATAGATAATGCTTCTAGAAAAGCCGTAGGTTTAAATAGAGTAAATATTGATTCTGATGTTAAGTATATTGATAGGAAATTTAAAGAAAATAATTTATTATATGCAAAATTACCTAAAAAAGTTGATTTTTCTATTATAACTTTAGTTAGGAATTTAGATGACTATAAAGATTTTTTAAATAGTGTAAGAATTCAAAATGGACAACATACTATAGAATTAATAGCCATTCCAAATTTTCATAATACGTTTACATCTGCGGCTAAAGGATTAAATTATGCTAAGAGTATATCTTCGGGAGAAATACTAATTTATTGTCATGAAGATATTTTAGTCGGAGAAAACTGGCTAAATACTATTAAAAAACATATTGTAGAACTAACTCAAACCAATGAGCGAATTGGTGTATTGGGAATGGCTGGTGTTTCAGTGTCTCAAAAACCAATTTTCTTCTTAACTAATGAAAATGGTGATACTGTAAATAATTATGGCGCAAATACTAGGATTGAGTGTCCATATTTAGATGAATTATGTTTAATAACTTTAAAAAATTCAAATTTATCATTTAATCATAATATATTTGACGGATTTCATTTTTATGGCGCAAACTTATGTTTAGATGCAAAATTAAAAAATTGTAAAAACTATTCAATAAATGCTAGTTGTTATCATAAGTCTGATGGTTCTAAAAATTTACGAACTACTGAAATGTATAATAAATATGCTGCTGATGCTAATAAATTTAATAATTACGCTAAATCTAAAGGGGTATTTAATTGGAGAACCACTACTGCAATGAGTGTTAATGGTAATATAACTCTATTTCCAAAGAAACATTAAAAAAGTACTTGAAATTTTATTTTGATCATATATAATATAAATGTCACTATGACGTGTCGGTATTCTAAACAGTTTTTTTCCGACTATAAAAAAAAATAAAGAAGATTTGTTGATGTATATGTAAGTTGAATTTATTCTATAAACTTACATAGGTTCTTAAATAAACTGGAGTAGCCTGATTATAGACTATTTTTTCGTTTAGGTAAAGAACAAGGTATGCTAAACATTAATATTTAATTATATTGATGTTGAATCGAGCACTTAACCCTTTAGTGTGGCCAAATTTGTCTGCGATGCACAAGAATACGGATTATCTTCTTATTCGTTAAGAGAAAATAACATAAAGAAGTGCTAGTAAGTTATATTATTAACTTAAAAAGCGTTATAAGGAAAAAAAATTACCTGATGTAAGGTTATTAAATTATTGTTTATAATAATATTTTAAAATAAATAATAAAGTTAATGGTAAACGAAGTGAACCATTCTGTAATGAAACGAAGTGAAATGAAAGATTTTAATAAACATATAAACTTAGTATGTTTTTAAAAAATTATTTTTAACTTTTGGTGCCCCTAAATTTCTTCTAGCTACACCACCAACAGCAATGCCTTTGTAAGTACTAGTACTAACATTTCCTAATTTATATTTACCTAATAAAAATTTAGACCATTCTTCATCTAATTTTTCTAATTCGTTTATATCATTAAAATATATAGGAACTTCAAAGGATTTCAATTCTTTAAAATAATTATTTAAAGAAATTTTATCTTCATTTGTTAATAATCCATCTTTAGAAATTATAATTTTATGGTTTCCTGGTTTATTTCCAATTTTTAATGGTAATTTGTCTGCATCTGGTTTTATTCTTACAATTCCACTAATTAATAAGTTTTTATCATTAATAGATGTTGACAATGGTAATATACAATCCCAATACATGTTATCAGCCATATTTGTATAACCTATAATTTCTCCATAATCGAAAGGATTAAGTTCACTACTACCCCATTTATAAATAGTCTTTTTTAAATATTCAAGTCTAATTGGTAAAGGGGTTTGTATTCCAAGTTTAACTATATCACTCAATGAATAATTTTTTTTAACAGATTCGTATAATAATGATAAAAATTTAGCTGGGTTCATAATATCTTCCAATAATAGTATTTATATTTTTATATCTTGATTATTATTATTATTAAGATATAATTTAAATATATAAACTTTAAAAATAATATTGTTATTGATAAATAACAATCCAGATAAAATAAAGATAAGAGGATGCCTATATGACGGATAATACTATTGATATAAAAATGCCTGTTTTAATAAAGAAACGTTCTGGTAAAAACGAAAAGTTGGATATTAATAAAATTCATAAAGTTCTATCATGGGCTACTGAAGGATTAAAGAATGTCTCAGTTTCAGATATTGAAGTAAACGCTAGTTTACAATTAAAGGATGGAATTAAAACTTCACAAATTCATAAAGTTTTAATTGAGTCTGCTGTAAGTTTAATATCTGCTAAAACTCCAAATTACCAATTTGTAGCTTCTAGACTTTTAAATTATTATATTAGAAAAGAAACTTTTGGGTTATACACTTCAAAAGAGTTACCACATTTAAATAAAATTATAGAAAAAAATGTAAAACTTAAAATTTATGATAAAGTAATTCTTGAACAATATACTAAATTGGAAATTGATTCTATAAATGATTATATTCATCATGATAGAGATTTTAATTTTGCTTATGCTGGTATACAACAAATGGTTGATAAATATTTATTAAAAGATCGAATAACTAATATTTTACATGAAACTCCACAATATACTTTTATGGTCATAGCAATGACTGTATTTGGACATTACCCAAAAGATACAAGAATTGATTATATCCGAAGACTTTATAATCAAATTTCATTATTTAAAATTAATTTACCAACTCCTATATTATGTGGCATTAGAACACCATTGCGACAATATAGTAGTTGTACATTGATTGACATTGGTGATTCATTACCTAGTATATTTTCATCTAACACTGCTGTTGGATATTATACTGCTAAAAGAGCAGGTATTGGTCTTAATATTGGTCGCGTTAGAGCAATTGGATCTTCAATACGAAATGGTGAAGTTGTTCATACAGGATTAATACCATATTTAAAAATGTTAGAAGCTACAACTAAATGTACTACACAAAACGGAGTTCGTGGTGGATCATCGACTACATATTATCCATTTTGGCATTATGAAGTAGAAGAATTATTAGTATTAAAAAATAATAAAGGTAATGACGAAAATAGAATTCGTAAAATGGATTATGGAATACAATTATGTAGATTATTTTATAAAAGAGTAAAAAATAATGAAGATATTACTCTTTTTAGTCCGTCTGATGTAAATGGGTTATATGATAGCTTTGGAGATAATACTAAATTTGAAGAATTATATTTAAAATATGAAAAAGATCCGCTTATAAGACATAAAAAAATAAATGCTAGAGATTTATTTTCAAAAATTGCACAAGAAAGAATTGAAACTGGAAGAATTTATATTATGAATATAGATCATACTAATGAACATAGTTCATTTAAAGATCATATAAGTATGTCTAACTTATGCGTTGTTGGTGATACTAAAATTGATATAAAAATTAATGAAATAACCCAAATTACTACCATTGAAGAATTATTTAAAACGTATAATAAAAATGATGATATAAAAATAATGAGTATGGCATTAAATAATGAAAAACAATATTCAAATTTAGATAATGTATTTAAAACTGGTGAAACAGACGAATTAATAGAAATAACAGATGAAAAAACAGGTAAAAAATTAACATGTACATTAGAACATAAAATATATACTAAAAATAGAGGTTATGTTGAAGCTAAACATTTAAATGAAGATGATGAATTATGTATTTTTTAAATAATAAATTAGGATAATATACTATTATGTACAGTGTTTATAAACATACTTTTAAAGAAACTAATAAATGTTATATTGGTTATACGAAATTTTTAATAATAGAACGATTAAAAAAACATCATACAAATGCAATGTCTAATATACAAACAAAGTTTTATAGAGCAATAAGAAAATATGGAATAGAAAGTATTTCTTCTGAGATTTTATTTACAACCGAAGATGAAATATTAGCAAAACAAAAAGAAATAGAATTTATAAAAATGTATGATTCATTTAAAAAAGGTTATAATATGACATTAGGTGGTGATGGAAAAGCTAATTTTTTAATAAATTCAAAACTAAAAAAATCTAACTATATAGAAGGAAGATTATGATTAAAATTAAAAGAATAAAAAAAGATATTAATATACCAGTATATGATATTACAGTTAAAGAAACTTCAAATTTCTTTGCAAATAATATATTAATTCATAATTGTACGGAAATAACCTTGCCAACAACTCCAATAAATACTATTGATGATTCTGAAGGCGAAATAGCGTTATGCGTTTTATCCGCTGTTAATTTAGGACAAATAAATGATTTAGATGACTTAGAAGAGACTTGCGAATTAATAGTTCGTACATTAGATTTCGTAGTTGAACATCAAGAATACCCAGTTAAATCTGCTGAACATATGAAAAGTCGAAGAAGTATTGGAGTTGGATTTACAAATTTAGCTTATTATCTTGCTAAAAATAAAGTAGGATATGATAAAACTGGTTATGAATTAATAGATAAAACTGCTGAAGCATTTCAATATTATTTACTTAAAGCATCTGTTAAATTAGCAAAAGAATTTGGTCCTTGTGCATATTTTAATAAAACGAAATATTCTGATGGAATTCTTCCAATTGACACGTATAATAAAAATGTTGATAAATTTTATAAAAGAGAATTGACATACGATTGGGAATTATTACGAAAAGATATTATACAATATGGTATTAGAAATTCTACATTATCAACTCAAATGCCATGCGAATCTTCTTCAGTACTAAATAATTCTACAAATGGCATAGAACCACCAAGAGGTTTGGTATCTACTAAAAAATCTAAGCAAGGGCTTCTAAAACAAGTTGTACCAGAAGCTAATAAGATTGGGCATTTTTATACTACAGCTTATGAAATGTCTAATGATGGATACTTAGAAATAGTTTCATTAATACAAAAATATTTTGATCAGGCTATGTCTGTAAACAATTATTATGACTTTACAAAATATGAAGATGGAGAATTGCCATTATCTATTGTTTTAGACAATATTATGTATGCTTATTCGTTGGGAATAAAAACTTTATATTATGCAAATTCCAATGATGGTAAAACTGACTCAGATAAAGAATCTGATTGCTTAGGTGGCGCTTGTTCGGTATAATATCATTAAGGATAAATTATGAAACAAATAATTAATTTAAAACAAATAGATTTTACAAAAGAACCTATGTTTTTTGGTGAAGGTTTAAACTTACAACGGTATGATTCTTTTAAATATAAAAAGTTTTTTGATTTATTTAAAGAACAGATGTCGTTTTTTTGGCGACCAGAAGAAATATCTTTAATGAAAGATATTAACGATTATAAAAATTTAACAGATCATGAGCAAAAGATTTTCACTAGAAATCTTTTGTATCAAACATTATTAGATTCGGTACAAGCCAGAGCGATACCTTATATATCTGAACGTACATCTTTGCCAGAAATAGAAGCATCATGTTCTGCATGGCAATTTTTTGAACAAATACATTCATATTCATATACTTATATAATAAAAAATATTTATGCGAACCCGTCAGAAGTATTTGATGAAGCATTAAAAAATGAAGAAATTAAAAAAAGAGCATTAAGTGTTACAAAATATTATAACGATTTAATAAATTCTTATGGTGAATCCGATATAGATCAAAAGAAAAAATTATATTTAACGTTAATATCTGTAAATATTTTAGAAGGTATTAGGTTTTATGTGTCATTTGCATGTTCTTATTGTTTTGCGCAAAACAAAAGTATGGAAGGTAATGCTAAAATAATTTCTTTAATAAATAGAGATGAAAATTTACATTTAGCAATGACGCAAAATATCATAAAAATACTTAAAAATAATGAAAGTGAAGGATTTGTTGAAATTGCAAAAGAATTAGAAGATGAATGTATAAAAATGTATCAAGATGCAGCAAATGAAGAAATTGCATGGGCGCAATATCTTTTTTCTGAAGGAAGTATGTTAGGATTAAATGCTGAAATATTAGAACTATATATGAAATATTTAACAAATAAACGAATGACTTCCATTGGCATGAAACCAATATTTGGTAAAATTGATAATCCTATTAATTGGATTAAACAGTGGACAGAAGGAAAAGACGTTCAAATCGCTCCACAAGAGACTGAAATAGAGTCATATAAAATTTCATCTATTAAAAATGATATAAATAAAATAAATTTTGATAAATTCGTTTTATAAAAATATATTGATTAATAGTAAAAAAGATGTATAATTTAATCATGATAAAAGTTAATATTAATTTTTATTTTAAGGGTGATAAATAACCTTACCATTATTAATTTTAAAATAAAAAGAAATAGGAGTTTAATTATGTCGATTAAAGCTTTACAAGAATATACTCGTTATGCTAAATATGCAAAATTTTTACCAGAAAAACAACGTAGAGAAACCTGGGATGAACAAGTTGATAGAGTTTTTGATATGCATGCTAAAAAATTAGGTGATAAATTAGAATTAATAAAGGATGATTTTGAATTTGCTAAAAATATGATGCGTCGTAAACGTATATTAGGATCTCAAAGAGCCTTACAGTTTGGTGGTGAACCAATTTTAAAGAAAAATGTTAGAATTTATAATTGTTTTGATAAAAACACCAAATTTATTACAAATAAAGGAACGAAATCATTTAAAGAATTTAATGATGGCGATGATGTTACAGTTTTATCTGGTCTTGGTAATTGGAAACCAGCTAAAGTCAAATCATATGGTGAACAATCGTTAAATAAAATTATTATAAAAAGAGGATTAGCTGAATATACAATAAACGCCACTAAAAATCATAGGTGGATATTAAAAGATGGCAGTGAAACAACAAATTTAAAAGTTGGAGACAGCTTACAATTTGCTCCAAATATAACAAATTCAGAATATGATGATTTTACACCGTTCCAAAAACTTTATTGGTGTTATGGGTATGTTTATGGTGATGGAACCAAATTAAAGAATAAAAAAGGAGAATATGTGTATTCTATGGTTAGATTATGTAAAAAAGATTCAAAATATCAAAATAGATTTACTGAAATGGGATTTAAAACAAATACAAATTTATCATTAAACGGTGATTTTTTTGCATACACTGGATCTTATTTGAAAACTTGTCCAAATTTAGAAACGGATTCTAAAGAATTAATATACGCTTTTATAAAAGGATATTTAGCTGCTGACGGTAATAAAAACAGATCAAATGATGTGTTACGAACATATGAATCTATTCAATCATCAGAAAAATCTCACATAGAATTTTTAAGAAAAGCGTTACCAATGTGTGGATATTACATCGTATCTGAAAAAGATTTAACTGGTGAAGAAACTAATTTTGGTATTAGACCATATACTATACAATTTAGAATAATTAATACATATGGAAAAACTGCCGTATCCTTTAAAGTAGATGAAATAATAGAAAATATAAAAACGGAAATGGTATGGTGTCTTGAAGTAGAGGATGATAAATCGTTTGTTTTACCACACGGGTTTGTTACTGGAAATTGCTGCGCTTCATATTGTGATCGTCCTAGATTTTTCCAAGAAGCATTATTTAATTTATTAGCTGGAACTGGTGTAGGGTTTAGCGTTCAATTAAAAGATATTGAAAAATTACCAACAATAAATAAATTAAATGATGAAAAAGTCATTTATAATATAGAAGACAGTATTGAAGGATGGTCTGATGCTTTAGGAATATTAGTATCATCATATTTTACTAACAATCAACCATTTGAAGAATATTTTGGAAAAACAATACAATTTAACTTTGATAAAATAAGACCATCAGGCTCCCCTTTAAGTTGGGGTGGTAAAGCTCCAGGACCAAATGCTTTGAAAAAAAGTTTAGAAAAAATTAAAAATATATTCGAAATTGCTTTAAATGATGGAAGAAATAAATTAAAACCTATTGAAGCATATGATATAGTTATGCATGCTTCAGATGGTGTTATTTCTGGAGGAGTTCGTAGATCAGCAACTATTTGCTTATTTTCTCCATTCGATGAAGAAATGTGTAAAGCTAAAACTGGAGATTGGTTTATTAAAAATCCGCAAAGAGGAAGATCGAATAACTCCGCAATTTTAGTAAGAAACAAAACTACAAAAGAAGAATTTAATAAATTATTTAAATCAACAAAAGAGTTTGGTGAACCTGGATTTGTATGGGCTGAAAATGATAGGGTTCTTTTTAACCCATGTTGTGAGATTTCACTTTATGGATATACAGAAGATAGTGAATCTGGATGGGAATTTTGTAATTTATGTACTATAAATATGAAAAAATGTAAGACAGAACAAGATTTTTTTGATGCATGTAAAGCATCTTCAATATTAGGAACTATTCAAGCTATGTATACAGATTTTCCATATTTAGGAAATGTGACTGAAAAAATAGTTCGTAGAGAAGCCTTATTAGGATGTTCTATTACTGGTTTTATGGATAATCCAGAAATAGCATTAAATCCAAAAATTCAAAAAAATGGTGCCGAAATAATAGTAAAAGAGAATGAAAAAATTTCTAAAATATTAGGGATAAATGCGGCAGCAAGAGTTACGACAGTAAAACCTGAAGGCTCGGCATCATGTTTATTAGGAAGTTCATCTGGCATTCATCCACATCATGCAAAAAGATATATTAGACGAGTACAAGCTAATAAATCTGAATTTCCTTTACAGTATTTTAAATTACATAATCCTAAAGCTATAGAAGAGTCTGTTTGGTCACAAAATAAAACAGACGATGTTATTTCATTTTTATGTGAAGTTCCAGAAGGAGCTAGAGTTAAAACCCAAATTGGAGCAATCGAATTATTAAAAAATGTAATGTCTACACAACAAAATTGGATAGAGTATGGCACTACAAAAAGAAGTGTACAACCATGGTTGAGACATAATGTAAGTAATACAATAACTGTTAAAGATTCAGAATGGGATGAAGTTGAAAAATTTATTTATGACAATAAACAATGGTTTGCTGGAATTTCGTTATTACCAGCTAGTGGTGATTTGGATTATCCACAAGCTCCATTTTCAACAATTTTAACAGAAAAAGAAATAATATTGGAATTTGGCGAAGGTGCTTTATTTGCGTCTGGATTAATTGTGGACGGACAACACGCATTTGATAATAATTTATGGAAAGCGTGTGATAGCGCATTGGGTATTGGAGAAAAATTAGAATTACCAGTGTTATCATCGGAACCAACAATGCCTATAAAAAATGGGTATACCAACAAAGTATACACACAAAAATTAAAAATATACACTGAAGAATTGACCAAGTTTTTTAATGATAAAGAAAAATATGATAAAATTTTCATGAAATTAGATTGGAATAGAAGATTTCAACAATTTTCTGATAGATATGTTGAAGGCAATTTGCGTAAATGTTGTCATTTATTAAAATATGTATCATTATGGAAATTATGGTTAGATTTAAAACGTGAATATGTTGATGTAGATTGGTCATTAGCTGTTGAAGAAGAATATAGTATTGATATGAGTACTATAGCTGGCGCAGCATGTCAAGGTGGTGCGTGTGAAATAGGAGATTTAGGCGATTCTATAAAATCAGCAAAAGAAAATAAATGAAATCGCAAACGTATAAAATAACCTCACGAACGAGTTTGGTATAAGTGGAAACGATTTGGAAAACATTAAACATCTTTAGACAATAGACTTATTGTATATATTTCTGGATTTTGTAATCCGAACATATATACAATATCTCCAGCTTTAGTGTTAGCTTCAGCTTCTAATTCTAGATTCCTACCATTTAAATCTTTAGGAATTTTATTTAACGTATTTTGCCAGTAATGAGTTAATTCATGTGCAATAGTTCTTATAATATCTGCTAATCCTCTATTTTTACCATATACATTAATAATATTACCATTTAAATCAAAAGAACCATAAGTCATACCTTCTTTTCTTGTAAATAAAATATTAATTTTTGGTATTTCTTCTAATTCTAATTGTTCTTTTATGAAATCCATAAATTTTTGAATTATCATTATATTATTATCATTAATATTAAATTCTGGTTCAAAAGATATATTTTGTTTATCAGATTCAGTTAATGGTATATACGATTCTTCTAAAATTTGATCTATTTCAAGTTCTGACTCTGTAAATTTATTTATTAATTTAGTTTTAAATGACATAATATATCCTTTTTACTATATTTATATCTTTTATAATCGTATTTTATATATTATAATTTTTCCCAAAGTAAAAAGTCTTCTTTAAAATAATCTTTAATCAATGAAATTTGTTTTAATGATAAATCATTTATTATATATTTTTTATCAGATGTATTTATATTTGGAAATTCTGGTGGAATATTTATATTAAATTTTTCATTTATATCTTTTATAATGATATTAAGACCATTTTCATATTTATAAATTTTATCATGTTTAAAAAATTTTACATGAGTTATTTGTTTTTTATATTCTAAATTATATTTTAAAAAATCTACTTTTTCTATAAGTGATAAATCTATTTCTGAAGAATTTAAAATATTTTTGAAAAGATTTAGTACATTAATTTTTACAATAATATTAGTATTTATATAATTTATTACACTAACATACCTATTTATCGGATTTCTGAGTATTGTAAATATAAAATTATTTTCATTTTCATATTTTTTAAATTGTGTATCTAATATATGTTCCGTAGATAAAAATTTAATATTTTTTAAATTTTCATTAAAATGTTTTATAATAGAACGACCGCCAGTTTTTGCAATATGATTAAATAAAATATGATTCATATATTTATTATGAGAAAGTTTTTTGAATTTCTTCTATTTCTTCTAACTTTGTAAAATCATTCTCTTTTTTAAGTTTAATAATTCTATCAAAATGATTATTATCTATTTCTGATTTATGAGTTATTATATAGACGCAAAGCTCGGGATACATAGTTGTTAATTTTGTTTTCAAAAATGACATAAGATTTTCAATACCAGTTCTACACATAGAACTATCTAAAATTTCGTCTAATATAAGTATATTACAATTTATACTATTTTGCATTTTTGTTATATCTAAAAATGAAAACATAAAAGCTAAATCTATTCTTTTTTCTTCACCTGATGAAAAGTTATTATAAGAAAATTCATCTCTATTTCTAGATTTTAAAGTTTCTTTTAATTCTTTATCGAAAGAAATATTATAATTAGCACCAAACATTGATAAGTAAGTATTCATATTTTTATTTAATAATGGTACTATTTTATTAACAATATAAGTTCTAATGCCTTCTTCACCTAATATATTTCGTAAATAATCTGAATAATTTAATAAATTTTCATATTCCGAATATTCATTTTCTTTTTTAGTTAATTTTGTTTTACATATTTGTATTTCTTCGTCTGTTACTACATTGGTTAATTGTAATGTTTTATTTTTAGTAGATTCTATTTTAGAATCAACTTCTCGTAAATTGTAATTAAGTTCTTCAATTTTTTTAGAAATATTTAAATCTTTTTTTATTAAAATATCTACTTTATTAAGTTTATCAACTATTTCAGTTAATTTTAAGTTACCATTTGAAATACTTAATTTATAGTTATTAAAAGTTTCAATTTTGGAATTTATTTCAATTTCAATAGTATTAAGATGATTATGGTCTGAATCTGTATTTGTAGGTTTTTTACAAGTTGGACAAAATGGATTCAATTTATAAAATTCTTTTTCTTTATTTAATTTTTTTATTTCATTACTTAATGAATTGTAATTTGCTTCAATTTTGTATATTTTATTTTGAAAATCATTTTTAGCAAAAGTTAACTTATCTTTAATTTCGTTATAATTTTTATTAGATAATTGAGTCGTATAATCAACATTCGCGTCTATTAATTGTTGTTTTTTGATTGATAACTCTGTTAATTCATTTTGTTTAGTATTTTCAAATTCTTGTTGTAATTTATTTAGTTTATTTTGCGTTTCTGTTTTATCATTTAATAGGGTGTTTAAAGATTCTAAATCTCTTTCAACTATTTTTTTATTTTGTTTATGTTCATTATACTCTTTAGAAACTTTTTTAAACATTTTCCCATAAACTGATAAATTTAAACCATCTTCAAAAATTGTTCTTTTTTCAGAAGCTTCCAATTTAAAAAATGGTTTTGAATAACCTATATTCAAAGTTATAGAATTTATAAATGATAATTTTGATATTTTAATTAAATCGTTTATTTTTTGTTGAGTTTCTTTTTTAGAAGTAGTTTTATTATCTACTTCATTTTCATTTATTAATCTACAATAATTAGGAGATAATCCACGTTCAATTTTATATGGAACGTCATTAATATCTAAGAATAATGTTATTTCACACTCTTTACCATTTAGCTTGTTTATCATTTGATCTATATTTAGATTGCGCATAGAACTACCAAATAATGCAAATATAATTGCATCGTTCAATATAGATTTACCTATACCGTTTGTAGTATCTTGAGTAGGATTTCTTCCGATTATAGCGTTAATACCTGAAGTGAATGTATATTCTAGTGGTATGGCACCAACAGAAAAGAAATTTTTTATTATAAGTTTTTTAAAGTGAAGTTTCATATTTTATTCTTCATTTTCAACGAGGTTATATAATTTATTAACATATAGTTTAAAATCATCCTTAGATAAATGTTCTGGTAATGATAAATTATCAATATATTCGTTTAAAAATAATAACGCATTACCTTGAATATTTTCAACCATATCTTCAGAATTTATTTCTTCTAACCCACCACTCGTTTCATCTATACTATCATATTTCAATGAAAATTCTTTTATTTTATTTTCTATTTTTAATAATTCATTAGGATCTATAATTTTATCTATTTTCAATTTTATAAAATTATTACCCAATTCGTTTATTAAATCTGAATTTTCTAGTAATTCTGAGAGTTTTACTTGCTTATGTTTTGGTGATACTGTATTTTCGACAAATTCTCCAGTTTTTGAAATTGTATCAAAAATTGTAAAGCCTTTAATATCTCCATAATCATTCGAAGTTATTTCGTAAGGACATCCCAAATATTGAATATTACCGTATGTTCTTCTTAGATGAAAGTGACCAGAGTAAACTGAACCAAAAACATCAAATTCAGATTGATTTATACCTTTATCTTCAACTACTCCAGCAACCATTTCAAATCCATTAATTTCAAAGTGTCCTAAACATAAATCGAAATATTTCTTATTAGATTTTTTACATTTTTGAATAATTTCCGTGAATTTATTATAATTAAAAGATTCTTTAATTAACCATGGAACCAATAGTGTTTTACATCCATTTAAATCTATTTGGGTTATTTGCGTAATAACTTCAATTCTAGGGTCAAAATGTTTAAACATTGATAATGCATTTATTTCTAATGTATTTTTATAATATATTTCATGATTACCACTTAACATATGAATAGTTACATTTGGAAGTTCTTTCAATAGTTTTTCCATCAATTTTATTGTTGTATCTTTAACTAAAACATTAGTAGTATCAGGACAATCAAAAAAATCTCCCAAAATAAATATTTTTTCAACATTGCTAGATTGTAATTTTGGAATAAACGATTTAGCAAAAAATTCTACTTGATGCTTTAAAAATTTTTCAAGCAATAAGGGTGAAGATTTTTTAACACCAAAATGTAAATCTGATATAAGGGCTATTTTCATAGCGAATATTATAACACAGTATTTCAATTAAGCAAGATATCATCCTTTTTAAAGAAATTCTTTTCTCTAAAATATTTTTCTATATATCCCTTAACAGCTTCGTTATGTTTGGTTTCTTTTTTAATAACTTGAATAAAAGCATTAATTGCAATTTGTGTACAATATGCAAAAGATGACATAACTTTTTTATTAGTTCTTTTTGAAATAGAATCTGGATCGTAATTCTTACTATATTTTAATAAAAAGAAAATAGCTTTAGACTTCATTTCTTCTAGATAACTATAGCCAGAAAAACTAGATTTTGTGGCAAGATTTTCAACCAAATCTAAAAATATCTCTCCCAACCGCTCTGATGCCATGCCACTTTTTTTAAATTTAATTAATTCATTTTTTAATTCTTCACTATTTACATGCTGTCTTTTTACAATTTTTATTTTTCCTTTGCCTCGTTTTCTATTTCTAATATCAATTTTAGAAGCATTTTCTGTGGGAGTTTTTATTACCTCTTGCAACTTTATTTTAGTTTTTTTAGAAATAGCCATTATAAATCTCCTATTAATTGATTTAATAACTAACAAATTATAACATATAAATGAAATAAATATTATTATTGTAAAAATAAAAGATATAAGGTATAATAATACATCAACAATATATTTGGAGTTAATATGGCAGAACGTATATGTAGTTACCCTAGCGATAAAAATGGATGTGGTATGTTAAGAACTATCGTACCATTACAATTTATGACTACAAAATTAGAATGGGATTCGACATTCGTATATCAATTTGTATTTGACTTAAATTTAATATTAAGAACTACTTCATGGTTGAGATTTCAAAGACAATGCACTGAAAATCAATTCACATGTATTAGTGAATATAAAAAGTTCATTAATCAACATAAATCGCCAACTAAGCTCATGTATGAATTAGACGATTTGGTTCATGGTATAGAACCTCATAATATTCTGGCATATCAATTTTATACTCCAATACGTCGTCAAAATGTAGTTAATATAATGAAAATGTGTGACAAAGTTACATTTTCTACGCAATTTTTAAAAGATTTTTATCAGCAAAATTTTGGTATAAATCATTCTCACGTTATTCCTAATTTTTTACCAAAGTTTTTATGGAATCCTGATTTTAGCAAAAGTAAACGACCTAACAAAACAAAACCTGTAGTGTGTTGGGGTGGGTCTAGCTCCCACGTCGGTCCAGGTGGCGATTTAGAATTCTTATTGCCAATGGTAGAAGCGACAATGGATGAATTTGAATGGTTGTTTATTGGCGTGTTACCTCCAATATTTGCGGAACAAGTTGGAAATAGACAAAAAATTGCATCAAAATATGAAGGTAAATTATCATTTATTCCTTGGGCACATTTTTGGGAATATGCTACTATGATGCAGACTGTTAAAGCTGATATTTGCATTGCGCCTATTACAGATAGTGTATTCAATTTAGCAAAATCTGATTTAAAATATTTAGAATATTGCGCGATGAATATACCTGCAATTTGTTCAACAATAGGTAATAAAAAAGGTCCATACGATTTAGTTGGATGTACTAACTTGGTTGAAAATGATGCAGATGCATGGTATCAAGCTATAAAAAATTTATTAGGTGATGAAAATAGAAAGGCTAAAACGCTAGAAATTCAACAGAAACATGTAAATGCGCGTTGGTTAGAAAATGAAGAAAATGTCGAAGTGTATAGAAAAGTATATTCAGAATAAAACTTGCAATCTGTATTAATGGTGATATAATATCTCTCCTAAAGAGGGGTAAATTATGCAAGCAACACCAAGTTATGCGGAATCTATAACATTATTTAATTCATTATTATTTTCCTGTACTAAAGATATTGGTCAGAAAAATTTTAAAAATGCAGAAAAATCATTAGAAAAAGCTTTAAAATTGTTAAAATATCTTCCAAAAATCCAAAAAATTGACGAAAAAAGAAATAATTTGAATTCTCTAAAGCAAGAAAATCAAAAATTAAATAAAGTTTTAATAGAATCTAAAAATCTTTTAAATAAACAAAAAAATATTATCGAAGAATTAAATAAAAACATTTTAAATCAGCCAATTAAAAAGTAATTGACCTAGTTAATAAACTAAGTATACTTTAAATATACCCATTAATAAACAACCATTTAAGGAGAACCCATGGGACTCAATACTGAAGAAAAAGAAGAAAAGCCAAAAAAACTTTTCACCATCACTATAGACGTATACGACACTGGCGACTCAGATTCGTCTATGGTAGAATATCGAAAAAGTGCTAGTGGACTAGGACGACCGCGCAAGTGGGAACTTACTCCAGGAGACTTCGTTCGTCGAGTCGAAGAAACATTAGGAGATTACTCCAGTCTATTGTCGGATTGGAATAATTTAATTGGAAAAAGTTCAAAAGAATTAGCAGGACTCACATTAGCGTCATTAGCTGCATCTTCTGCTATAGCATCTTCTAATACCATTAAAACCGTCCAAGTTAAGGATAATGTAGAAACTAAAAAGTCTAAAACTAAGCGAAATCAAAATGAATCTGAATCTGATATGACTGAAGATATGGACTTTGGTTCATTTGATAAGCCTACTGAATGACTGATATTTTTATAAATTATTTGCAATATGAAACATTGCCAAAATTATCATTTTGGAAAAAATTATTTTTATCAGATTTAAACATTCTAGAAATAGAAAATAAAATAAACGATAAAAATTTTAAATTGTGGAAAAAACATGTTGCAAATTGTCTTCGTGAACATATAATACCACCAGAGAAACCTAAAAGGTTATCTTATACCAAGGAGTTAAAATGAACGGCAGAGTAGCAAAACGATTACGTAAACAAACAGAATTTAAAAAAACTAAACAAGTTGAAATTATTGGAGACTATAATATAAACTTGGGATATAGAATTTTAAATGTACCAAAAACAACCTTAAAAAAGTTGACAGATTCTGAAAAATTAATTAAACAAAATTATAAAAAAGCTAAAAAACAATATAATCAACATTAATTTTAAAGCTTTAATATAAAGGGGCTTAGATGTATTCATCTGTTTATTTATCAAGACGAACGTCTAAGATTCATTACTGGGAATATAATGAAAAGGGTAAGAAGTGTTATAAAAGTTGCCCTGCCCCGATGTATTTTTATATGAAAAGTGAAGACGGCGAATATACGTCTATTTATGGTGATAAATTAAAAAAAGTAGAATTTGATTCGTATGAAAAATATAAAAGTTCTAAGGAAATGTTTAAAACTTCAGGTCATGAATTATTTGAATCTGATGTTTCTATAGAAAATAGGTTTATATTAGATAATTATTCTAAAGAAAAAGTTAATATCCCAAAATATGATATTTATTTTATCGATATTGAGGTGCATTCAGAAGAGGGATTTCCACTTCCAGAAAAAGCCGACCATCCAATTACAATCATAACAATTTATAGTACTGCGCAAAATAAATATTTTATATTTTCTGAAAAATTATTCGATACTAAATTTTTACCAGAAAATGCTGAAGTCAATTTTTATAATGGAGATGAACAAAAATTACTAATAGGGTTTATAGAATTTATACGAAAATCTCATCCAGACGTACTTAGCGGCTGGAATTGTATGCCATTTGATATTCCATACATTATTAATCGTGGATATAAATTGCTAGGAGAAGAAATAACCAATTCTTTGTCTCCTATTAAACAAATTAGAAAAGAAACCCGAAAAACCCGTTGGGGATTACCTTACGAAATTTATAAAATAATGGGTATTAATATTATCGATTATTTAGAATTGTATCGAAAATATGAAGCAGGCGAGCGTGAATCATATAAATTAGATTTTATTGCAGAACTAGAATTAGAAAAGGGAAAAATTAAATATGAAGGTTCGTTAAAAGAATTGTATCACAATGACTGGCAAAAATATTGCGAATACAATTTCGTTGACGTACAATTACTTGTGGAGTTAGATAGAGTTAAACAATTTTTTAATATTTTATTTACAGTTTGTTGTAATTGTAGAGTCCCATTTGAACAATACGATAAAACAGTTAGAGTTTTAGACGGAGCATTTATAAGTAAATTGGGAAAAAATAAAATTATTTTGCCTGACGCGAAGGAAGTTGATGAAACTGCTGAAAAATTTGAAGGTGCATTCGTATTCGATACTATTAGTGGTGCATATGATTGGGTGGTATCCTTTGATGCCACATCACTATATCCAAGTGTTATGTTATTACATAATATTTCTCCAGAAACTAAAGTTTTAGTTATTAATCCTATATCAGTTTCTAAAGTGTGTGATATATTAGACGGAAAAGAATCATCTGAACAAGAACAAAATTCTATGGCATATGAAGATAAATCAGTAAAAGATATGGCGGAATTCATACTTAAAAATAATTATTCGATATCTTCAAATGGCGTAGTATATAGACATGATAAACAAGGTGTTGTATCGTCATTTATTGCTGAATGGTTTGAAAAACGTCAATATCATAAAAAATTAATGAAAAAAGCTAAAGAAGCGGGAAATCACGACGAAATGGTTAAACAAGATGGGTTACAATATAATTATAAAATTTTGTTGAATTCTACGTATGGTTATGTTGGTACTAGATATAGTAGAATGTTCGATTTACATAATGCAGAGGCTGTTACTAAAACTGGTCAAGAATGTATTAAAAAATCTATGGATTCTGTAAATTATTTTTTCCAAAATAAATGGGAAAATAGTAAAGTTGGAATGAAAGTAAATGCTAAAAATACTGGAAATTTAGTAATTTGTGGAGATACTGACAGTATAAGTCATGACTCTATCATAACTTATGATAAAAATAAATATACAATACGAGATTTTTTTAATAAATTATACAAAGAACAATTTAATAATTATAAAATTGGTACAAATTATAGAGAATTTATTTTTCCAGAAAATGTAAAATTACCATATTATGACGAAGAATTGAAAAAAATAAAACTTGGTAAAGTTCAATATGTTGAAAAACATATTACTAATAAAAAAATGTATAAAATAAAAACAAAATCTGGAAAATATATTAAAGTTACAGAAGATCATTCTGTTATGGTTTTAAAAGATGGAAAATTAATTCAAAAAAAACCAACAGAATTAATTAAAACTGATAAAATAATCACAATAAAATTGCCAGATTATGAAATTGATGAAATTGAATCCATTGAATTAATTTCTGATGGTACTGAAGAACAAGAAGTATATGATATTGGTATGATAAATACTCCGCATACATTTTTTGCTAATGACATTTTAGTACATAATTCTTTATATTTAAATTGTGGTGATATATTAAAATCGTTTAAATATCCACATGAAAATGATATTCCAAAATGTAAAGAATTTTTAGATAAAAAAGTTATTACTTTAATAAATTCTATAATTGAGCCAGCAATTGAACAATTAACCACAAAGAGATTAAATTCTCCAAAAAATACTATATTTTTCAAACGTGAAATGATCGCACGTAGAGCTATATTTTTGAAAAAGAAAAATTATGTTGCTTGGGTTATGAATATGGAAGGTGTAGATGTAAAAGATATTGAAAATCCAAAAGATTCATTAAAAGCTAAAGGTATCGAATTAATAAAATCTACCTTTGGAAAAGATTTAAAAAATTTCATGAGAGATTATATTTTTGAATTATTACATCATTTAGATAATTCTAAATCTAACGATAAAATGAAACAAATAAAATCCAAATTTAAAGAATTGAGTATAGAATCTATAGCTAAAATTGGTAATATAAAAGAATTTTATAAGTATTTAGATTCAAATCAGTTACCAATCAAAGGTGCAACAAGTGCAGCTAAAGCCTCTGCTGGACATAACTTATTACTAAAACAGAAAAATTTACAATCAATATATCCTGAAATTCGTGAAGGTGATAAAATAAAAATAGTATCTTTAAAAGATTGTCCATTTTATAAATTTGATGTTATAGCATTTAAAGATGTTTTGCCTAAAGAATTTAACTTGCATGAGTACATAGACTACGATATAATATACGAGAAGAATTTATTAACCCCATTAAAAAGGTTTTACGATGCTTTAAATTGGCAAATACCAAACTTTAACCAAGATGACATATCAGACCTATTCAATTAAAAATCACACCAAACAAAAGGACCACGCATGGCAGATAAACTTAAAGATGTGTATAAAAATAATCCAGAAATCATCTCGTACATAGCATTACGAGATGGAAAATTAATAATAGATATTAATGAAGATAAGACTACAACTACGGATATTATGTTGGTCTATTCTAATGTTTTGACTGAATATATCAAATCTTCAGCATCATTGTTAGAAGAAGTATCAAAAAATATTACACCAACCAATGAGGAAGACTCCGATGGCAAAAACTAAAGAGACAAAAATAAAGAAACTTGACGCTACAAATAAAGCTAGAGATTTTCTAAGTAAACATAAAATAAATGATTACACGACAATCTTAGATGATTCCCCATATTCAAAAACTTCAAATTGGATAAGCTCTGGTAGTTATTCTTTAAATAGAGTTTTAAGTGGATCATATTTTAAAGGATTTGCAAGCAATAGATTATATGTGGTCGCTGGACCAAGTGGTGCTGGAAAAACGGTGGTAGCTGGAAACACTACCAGAAATGCTCAAGAAGATGATTATACTGTTGCATATTTCGATTCTGAAAATGCTATTGACAAAGAATCAATGAATCGTATGGGTGTAGATACTGATAGTTTAATTTATATTCCAATTAGAACTATTTCGGATTTAAAAAATCAAGCTATAGATTTAATTCGTAAATGGAGAGAAGAATATGGTCCAGATGCAAAGCTAATGATGATTTGCGATTCACTTGGCGGCATGGCGGGCACAAAAGAAATGAATGATATTGAAGAACAAAAGCATGCAAGTGATATGGGACAAAGAGCAAAAGAATTGCGCTCAACAGCTAGACTATTGACAATTGAATGTGGTCAATATAATGTACCAATGATTTGCACAAATCATACATATGAGCAACCAGCAGCAAATCCTCAAGCTGCTCCTGTTACTAAAATGGTTGGCGGTGAAGGATTTATGTATGCTGCATCTGGAGTAATTTATCTTAAAAAGCGTGCTGTTCGTGAGGCTGAAAAGAACGCAGCAGGAGACAATGTTAAAGTTAAAAAGGGTAATATTCTAATAGCAGTATCAGAAAAGAATAGATTCGTTCCAGAAGGCACTTCAGGAGAAATATACCTAGATTTTACAAGAGGATTGAGTCAATATTACGGATTATTGAATGATGCATTAGAATTTGGATACTTTGAAAAGAAAGGTCCAAGAATTGAGGTAAAACATTTAAATAAATCATTGTTTGAAACTCAAATTTATAATAAGGAAGTATTTGGTCCAATTTTAAATGAATTAAATGAAAAAGTTGAAGCAAAATATAAATTTTCAAATATGAAGGAAGACGATTTAGGATTAAAAGAAGAGCTAGGTGAAACTACAGAACCTCAAGATATAGATTCAAAATAACCAAATATTCCATCCCTCCCTCCACACTTTATTACAAGTGTGGAGTTATAGAACTGGTGAAAACCACATGAACATTAAGCCTGAAAAAATCGAATATTATATCGTAAAAATGATGCTGGAATCTGATTTGTTTATTAGGACATATGCTAATAAAATGGCTCCAGAAATGTTTTCAAATGACTTAAAAACCATCATAATTGGTATTTTAGCATTTTATAAAAAGACTAATAAAACAGTTAAGGTGAATATTTTAGAAGATTTAATTATTCCAAAAATTTGCAAAGATAAAGATTATGAGGTAGAGATTGCAAAAGAACAATTACAAAAAGTTCTAGCATTAGATTCTGATTCTAATGATTTATTTACAAGTTTAAAAGAAGATATTGAAAATTTTATAAAAACTCGAAAATTTATATTAGCTTGGGCGAAAGCTTCTCCATTATTAGACGAACAAAAACATGATGAAGCCAGGACTATAATTGAAGATGCGTTTAAAGTTACATTTGATGAGTCTATGGGATTAGATTACTGGGAGGATTTAGAAAAGCGTTCTGCTCGTTCTAATGATATTAAAGAAACAATGGCAACATCTTTACCAACTCTTGATAAATATATTGGTGGAGGGTATAGACGAAAAGCATTGTTTGTATTTGCTGGACCTCCAAACGTGGGTAAGTCACTAGTGTTAAATGATGCTGCATCATCATTATCTTTAAACGGATTTAATGTTTTATATTTATCTTTAGAACTTTCAGAAGATTACATATCACAACGAACTGATGCTAAAATTGGTAATTGTTCTATGAATTCGATAAATTTAAGTCCTGAAGATGCTATTAAAACGGTTATTGCAAAAAGAAATATATTAAAGAAAAATAATAAAAAGATAGGAAAATTAATCTATAAAGATTATTCTCCAAATTCAATTTCTTGTAACGACATAAAATGTTTTATTAAGAATTGGGAATTAAAAAACGACTTAAAATTTGATTTTATCGTTGTCGATTATTTAAAATTAATAAAAGCAAATGGTAAAGTCTATGGGGATAATTTATATAATAAGTTGGGTACAGTGTGTGAAGAATTAAGAGATATTGCAAGAACATTTAACGTTTGTGTAATTTCCGCATCACAAACTGATAGACAATCAATGAATTCCGATAGTATTAAAATGAGTAATATATCTGACTCTATAGCTATCGTACAGACTGCTGATGTATTGGTTACACTAGCTAGAGATGAAACGTTAAATGCTCAAAATTTAATGCTGGTTTCTGTTGTAAAATCTAGATTTAGTAAAAATAACTCTCAATTTACTGCAAGAATTGATTACGATTACATGCGATTAATAGATATGGGTGATGGTACAAGCGTTGATAAAAATAAACATAGTACACCGTCTAATACGCAGTCTAATACCAATCGCGCTCAACCAGATGATTTTGACGATGAGCCTAAAGATGATTTAAAATTATTCTAATAAATGTATTTGACTTGTGTGGCAATACTGTATATAATATACATATATCAAATTACTACAAAGTTAATTAATCTATGAAATAAACATAATTAATTTGATAAAAGGTTCATATGTCCAGCAAACAAAATCCATCAGGTAAAGAAATGACTTACGAGGCTATAGGAAAAAAATTAAATATTTCTCCTCAACAGGTCCATAAAATTGAAAAAGAAGCAAGTAACAAAGTAATCCGTAGAATAATGGAAGTGCATCAACTTGATATTTTTGATGCTATTGTAAAATATTCTAAATTATTTGGTATTGAAATGGACCAATGTTATAAAAAATTAGATAGCGGAAATTTAGAATTATTAGACATTTATATAACGGAAAATCATTAAAATGACAGGTTATGAATTATATTCTTTTTATAGACAATTAGTGGGTTGGAAAGCAACTACATTGGATAATTATTTAGAAAGTAAAGAATTTAATTTTTATGAATCTTTAAAAGATTTTTTTGTTAAGATAAAAAAATTAAACGATGACGATATATACGATTATATTAAATTAATTTACAATAAGAAATTAAATACATTTTCTCCATATGAATTAATGGATAATGATATATACGAATTATTTGAAAATTGGAAAAAAACTAAATCAACAAAATCGTTATACCATGAAGAAGTTGTAAAAAGTTTTTTATTTATTCGTAATTTTTGTATAAATAAGTCTGTATCATTTGAAAATTATAAAATAAAATACGCAATAAAGCATATAAGAGAAGAAAAAATTGATTTTTGTGTTGCGGCATATTTAAAATTAATAGATAAAAGGAAATTAAAAAAGATCGAAAAAATTATCTTGCAAAAATATTTATCGCAGTATAATATATTAATGCAACGTATAGACAATAATCCAGAATTGAATACTTTACTAAAAAGTTCATTTGAAGATATGTCTATAATTCTAAAAGAAATTTCTCTCTTAGAATTAAATAAACCAAGTACATCAAGTACGCAAAAGTAAGGAGTATATCATGTCAAAATTTAAACCAGTAACCAACTTTCAAAAGTTAAAGGAAACTTTAGCTGAGGAAAAAATAAAGCCAAAGGCTAATAGTTACAATAATCCTGTAATTTTTAAACCTACACTTATTGAAGGTCAAACAGAACCAACAGAATTCAGAATTCGTTTTTTACCAATGGAAGAGTCGTCAACTGGTAAACCTTGGATGCAGCTAAATTATCACATGTTTGAACGTTCTGGTGATGGTAAATTTATTAAAGTTATAGATCCGAGAACATTTGATAAAAACGCAGCAAATCCTATAGCAGATTTAGCATATAAATTATGGAAGTCTGAAAATCCATATGATAAAGAACGCGCCAAAAAGTTATTCAAAAAGCAAAGGTTTTTTTTCTTAGTATACGTTAAAGAAGCTCCAGCTAATCAGCAAGAATTTGTCGGTAAAGTGTTAATTTTCGAAGGTGGTCAAAAAATTTACGAAAAACTTGAAAACTCTATCAAACATGGTAAATGTTTTTGGGATCCGTATAAGGGACAAGATTTCCTCTTGAGCATTAAAAAGCGTGACAAATGGCCAGATTATTCTGGATCTGAGTGGATTGGCGATTCCGGTCCAATAGTAGATGATGAAAAGTTAATGGATAAAGTTTGTGATGATTTAAGCAAGTTAAACATTAAACAGCAGATAATAGACAAAGAAGGCGTTAAATCTGGCGCTGAATTATCAGAATTGCTTAATGGTGGAAGCAACAGCACTCCCGTAGCAAAAGACAAATCTGAGCCTACAAAAGATTTGATTCAGGAAGTTAAGCGTGAGAAATCAGTATCTAACGTTGTTCCTGATTTTGGAACTGATAGCGTCGCCACTCCAACTAAAAAGGTTGAACCTACCGCTTCTAAAAAGGCAACGCCAGTTGCAGCATCGACAGAAGAGGACTTCAACATTGATGATTTGGACTTAGGCACAGACATCGAATAATAAAAATATAATTGTTGAAATGGCGAATCCCCGTGGTATAATTGTAAACCACGGGGATTTTTTTATAAAGGAATAATATGGAAAAAACTATTGACTATAAAGAATTATATAATTTTTGGAATGGCGCTGTTATTGTTAGGGAAATAAAAAAATATTTAGATCCGAGAGGTATGGTAGGAGAGATTTTTAGAATAGATTCCGATATAAATCATGATGCTACCATGTGTTACATTAGTGAAACTGAACCATTTGTATTGCGAGGACCTCATGAACATCACGACCAAAGCGACGTTTTTATAACGTGGGGTGATGATAATAGAATGATATATCAGTTGTATAATAAGAAAACAAATGAAATGAAGTATTTTATAACAGAACCTAATAAAATATATTCGGTCACGGTACGTCCAGGAATAGTTCACAGTTATAGAAACGTCTCAACAAATAAAATAAAAACATTAAATTTTCCTGATAAATTGTATAAGGGATTTAATAAAAAGGAAATAATTGATGAAATTAGACATGAGGATATAGTCATACCAACTCGTAATATTTGGGTTTTTGGAGCTAATGGTAGGTTAGGATCAGAGCTAACTAAGCAATTATTTGATAATATGGGATATCATACTTATAATGTTATACCAATACTTGATAAATTTAGTAATGATAAAGATGGAATGACACAATTATCAATAGTATTAAAAAATGTTTTAGAAAATAAAAAACCTGATGATATTATAATAAATTGCATGGCTAAAACTAATGTTCAAGAAATAGAATCAAATTTTACTTTTGTAAATTTTCATTTGCCAAAATATTTAACTGAATTTTGTGTAAAAAATAAAATATATTTAATCAATTTTTCAACAGATTATGTATTTCAAACAGGCGAATTGAGTAATTATACTAAATCCAAAATGTTGTATGAAAATTGGTTAAGTAATATAGCTGATGATGATGGCGTATTACAAGGCTATCGTTTAGCTGATATAAAAAAATATATAAAAGTTATTAGAACTGCGAATTTATTTTCATTAAAAAATACAGATACTCATAATATTATAAATAAAATATTAGCAAAAAAAGAAGAACGTAAAATAACTATACCTTATGGGTTATTAATAATGCCGACATCTGTAGAAAGTTTAAGTAAATTTTTAAATGAAAAATATATTACTAATTTAGACAAATATAATCAATATATAGGAATATCTGGTAAAGCTTATACATTTCAAGAATTTAAAGACAATTTTTTAAATTGTGATATTACAGTAGTAGAATTTGAAAATAATAAAATGCAAAATAATTCAAATTTATTTTTAAATGGTGAATTTTATTATGAAATAAATTGTGATGCCGACATAACCAAAAAATGTGAAGGATAATTCAATTATTATTGTATGCAGTCCAACCCCTGTGATATTTTCTAATTCCTTTTATAACCGAAAACATATTTCCACTATTTAAATTGTTTTCTCTACAAAATTTATTCATATTTTTTATCTTAATTATTTCACCTTTTGGATTTATCATAATATATTCTTTTGACTTTATTTCTGATATTTTATCACCCCAAGTTATTTTTCTTCCTTTCATAATTTTACTCATTCTTTCTTTATGTTCTTGAGTATGTTTATATCCTTTGTGGTTTCCAAAGGTTCCATTTATTCTTTTAGTATTTAAAATTTTTTGTATGCTTTCTGGTGTTAATTTTCTCCCTTTAGAAGCTTTACTTATTTTTAATTTAGTTTCATCTGTCATTGGCTTTCTATTTTTATTACTATTCATAGTTCCGTTTATTCTTTTTGTATTTAAAATTTTTTCAATAGTTTCTTTTGAATGTTTATAATTTTTTCTTGATTTTACAATCTTATCAATCCAAGTTATTTTTCGTCCTTTCATTTTTGCACTTTTCTTTTTTCTAGTTTCTTCAGAAACTATCACGCCAGAAGATCCTTCTCCACCAGATGTCATATTTACTAGAGGTCCACTTTCATTAAACCTTTTTATATTTTTTATATAATTTATTTCTTCGATAAATGCGTCTTGTTCGGTCATATTTTCTTTTATTTTTATAATTAATGGATAATTTTTAGTTTCTTTTATAATTTTATTTATCTTTTTAATTTTATACGGGTTATAATTTTCGGATTTTAAAAAATGATTTTTATATCTTCTATCTTTTCCTTTACCTATATAAAATGGTTCATAATTAAATATAAAATTACAATTTTCATATTTATATATTCCAGGTTTTCTAGTATCTAACAATGCGTATATATAATAATCTTTAGAATATAGTTTTAAATAAGATAATAAAAAATAATTTAAAAATAAATATTCTGAATAGTTTAACATATTAAAATTCTTTTAATAATTTTTTAATATCTTTTTCTGCATATAAATTTCTACGACCTATTTTTTTAGAATTTAATATTTTTATTTTTTTCCATCTCCATATAGTTTGTCTACTAACTTTAAATTTAATTGATAATTCTTCAGTTGTATAATAAATATCTATCATAATAGGTCCTTTATATTAATGTTACATATGTATTTATAAATAAATAAATAACTTGATATAATACAAATATTTGTTATAATTTGAAAGAATAATACATTTAAGAGGTATAATAATATGGTTTCTAAAGATCAAGATATAAAAATTTTATCTGATATTTCTCATTGTATGTTAAGACCAAATATGTATATTGGATCGGTATTAACTCAAAAGCAATTATTTTGGATTCCTGAAGATAAAAAAATTGTAATAAAAGAAATAGAATATATTCCTGGATTATATAAGATATTTGAAGAAATTTTAGATAATGGATATGATGAAATTTCATCTAGAGGTTATGGTGATACTTTAAATATAGAATATAATTATACTGAAGGATCTTTTAAAGTCTCTGATAATGGTCGCGGAATTCCATTAGAAAAACATAAAGATTCTGGCAAATATTTTCCAGAATTGGTTTATACTCAACTTAGAGCTGGATCAAATTTCAATGATGATGCTAGAACTTCTATTGGTATGAATGGTGTCGGTGCAACGTTGACTACAATATTTTCGGAATTTTTAATAGTTAGAGTTAAAAGAGATGGGAAAATATACGAACAACAATTCAAAAATAACTTATCTAAAATATCACAGCCATCTATTGAAAAGAATTTAAAACAAAAAGGGACTGGGACATTAGTATATTTTAAACCTGATTATAAAATATTTAGTAAAAAATTACCAATAGAGTTAATAAAGAAACGATGTTTGGAATTATCTGTAGCATGTCAAAAAATAACTATAAACTTAAAAATAATCGATAAAACAGAAGAAATATTTGTATATAAAAATAAAAAATTTGAAGATTTTATTGAGTTATTTTCTAGTCAGTATTCTATTTTTGAAGATGCAAAATCACAAATGAAATTGGCAATAATACACAACAAACATAGTGACTCGTTTGAACATTTTTCTAATATCAATGGAATAGATACTTTTCGCGGTGGTAGTCATGTTGAAGCTGTTAAAGAATTATTTTGTGATGAAATTAAAGAAAAATTAACAAAAGAATTAAAAATAGAGGTTTCAAATTTGGATGTTTCCAAAAATATGATATTAATATTATTTCAGGTCTGGAACGCGCCCCAATTTGAAGGTCAAACAAAAGAAAAATTTGTAAACGATAAAGTTACAGTCAAAGAATTTTTTAATAGTAAAATATCTACTCGTAGAATAACCTCTATTTTTTCGGAGTTGCCAGATTTAAAGCAATCAATAATAGATACTGTAACTGAAAAAAATGAAAGAAAAAATAATCAAGAATTGAAAAAATTACAAAAAAATATAGATAGAAAAAGAATTCCAAAATTGCTTGAGGCTTCTAATAGAGATAGATCAAAGTGTAGTATTTATATAACCGAAGGTGATTCGGCAATATCTACTCTGGCATCAATTAGAGATCCTAAATTTATGGCTGGATTGCCGTTACGTGGTAAAGTTATGAATGTTTTAGAATGTTCTGAAAAGGATGTTATAGGAAATAAAGAAATTCAAGCCATAATGTCGTCAATAGGTCTTAAAATAGGCGAATCACCACTTGAAATTGTATTAGGAAAAGTTCAAAAGAGTTATTTAAATTATGGAAAAATTATAATAGCAACTGATCAGGATATGGATGGATATTGTATACGTTGTCTATTAATAAATTTTATATATAAATTTTGGCCAGAATTGATTGAAAATGGATATGTTTATATTTTAGAAACTCCATTATATGAAATTATAGATTCTAAAAATGATAAAATAGAATATTTTTATAATAAAGAAGATTTTGAATCTTATATGGATGGTAAACACTCTCAATCTTCTAGATATGAAATTTCATATTTTAAAGGGTTAGGCTCATGTGGTATAACTGCTTGGGATTACATGGTTAATAAAAATCCAAATTTAATTCAAGTTTCATCAAAAAGTAAATCAGAATCAAATAAGAAATTAAAAATAGTGTTTGGAAACGACTCTTTGTTAAGAAAAGAGTGGTTATCCGAATAAATTTGTTTGACTCTGAACTTTATATTGTTATAATTCACTCGAAACAATAACAGGATAACCGCCTTATGATAAAAGGTTTATTTAATAAAATACAAATAAAAGAATTTTTATATCCATTACAAGTAATTTCTAATATATTAGATCCAAAAGATGATGGTGGTATAATTTTAAATATAAATAAAGAAACTAAAGAAATAAACATTTTTACTAAAAAAATGTCCATAGGTACGATATTGTTTGTAAAATTTAAAGATTTATTAAATACATTTGAAATAACTGATGAATCTATAGGGATTATAAATATTTCTGAATTTACTAAATATTTTTCAGTTATCGACGATGATAATACTGAAATAGAGTATACAGATTCAAAATTTACAATAAAAGGGGTCGATACTGAAATTTGCTTTAACACATCTGATATTTCGTTAATAACTGAATCTAAAAAAGAATTTAAATTTTCAGATTGGTTATGCGAATTTGTTTATGATGAAAAATTTTCAAAATTGGAAAAGGCTATTAAATCTTTCATAAATGAGGATTTTGTATATATCAAGGGTGATTCTATTAATAATAAATTATCATTTACTGTTAGAAAATCTGATTTGGATATGAATAAATTTAAATTTTCTATAGATTGTCCTATAAAAAAAGATTTTCAAATAATAGCAAAAAAAGATATTTTTAACGTTTTAACTTCTGTAAATTGTAATAACATGACGATAAAGATAGCTGAAAGATTATTTAGCTTAGAATGTGAGCGTGAAAATAGCGTTATGACATTTTTTGTAGCAAATTATAATATAGCATAAGGTAAATATATGTCAAATATTGATTTAGAATATCCTTGGACGGAAGAATTTAGACCTTCAAAAATTGAAGAAGTTATAGGAAATGAACATCTAATTAATAAGCTTAATGAATATTTAAGTTCTAAATCTATACCAAATTTATTGTTGGTTGGTCACGCAGGCACTGGAAAAACTACAATTGCTAAAATACTAGCAGATACGATATGTGGAAAAAAACAATATCTATCAATTAATGCGTCAGAACGTAATAACATAGAGACTATTAGAAGTGATGTAATTCAATATTGTTCCACCAGTGGATTTGGTACAGAAATTAAAATAATTTTATTGGATGAATTTGACGGAATGACCATCCAAGCGCAAAGATCGCTAAAAGCTATAATGGAAGATTATGCAAAAACTACTAGATTTATATTGACTGCAAATACCGAAAATAAAATAATTGACCCAATTCAATCTAGATGTCAAAAATATGAATTTTTTTCAGCAAGTAAAAATAGTATAATTAAAAAATGTTTTGAAATTTTAAAGTCTAAAAAAATAAAAATAAAAAACAGTAAAGAAGAAGTTGTAGACGCTGTTAAAAGTATTGTTAATAAGTGTTATCCAGATATAAGACTAACTATAAATAATTTACAAAAAAATTGCGTCAATGGTGAATTTGTTTATGATAAAACTTCTATAAATAATAAAGACACTTTAATAAAATATATTAAAGAAAGTGATATAAAATCTATCAGAGAAGAAATATTAAATACTACAGTCGATTATTTAGAATTGTATAATTTTATATATTTAAATATTAAAGATATAACTCAAAATCCCGAACATGGTGCAGGAGTAATTTTAATGATTTCTGAATATTTGTATCGGCATAGCACACATTTAAATTCAGAAATGAATTTTACTGCATGTTTGATAGAAATTAGAAACATATTAAAAAGTTAAGGAATAATAATGTGGCTTTTTCAAAAATTTATGATATAATAAATAAGTTAAATAAAAAACTATGGAGAAAACAAATGAGTTTAAAATCATATTTAATAGTTGTTGATACAACAGAAGAGAGATTTTTGCGATCTATTGGCAGAGGCATTTTAAATGTACATATATCATTGGCTGAAACCGCAGAAATTGCAAGGGAGCAATTTTTAAAAGTTTTTAATCCAGCAATAGCAGAGCAAATAAAAAATTCAATATACATATACGATATTGCTGAGATTAGCTCTCATTTAGAAAAAATTGACATTACAAAACAAATTCAATTGTTCGCATTTCTGCCATTGGCTGGAGGTCGCCCACAAAAGCAAGTTCCTCAAATCGCCCCAAACGAAATACATGAATTGCAACAAACTGCTTTAAATCAACAACTTAGACAAACTTCTCAGAATACGTTGTCACCAGAAAAAATGCAACTCCTTAGAGAAGTTGGGGCTATGCCTTTACAGGATAATGCTCCTGAAGGGACCAATTTACGCGTCAACGCATCTGTAGGATTAAACCGAAATGTGCAATCAGATATGATCGTTAAACCAAATCCGACCCAAAATTTAAATACTGAACAAATGAATTTATTATCAAAAGTTGGCGTTAATATTCCAGAATTGAATTCGTTGTATAGTGATGGCGTGACTATAACGGATAAACGTACAATAAATTCAGATTTAGCAGATGTGGGTTCAGAAAAACCTATGTCTGACGCAGAGTTAGCAGCACTACAAAACCAAGTAAGGAACTAAAAATGAGTAACAAATCGTCAAGCATGAAGAAAAAAGGTGGAAATTCTATAACCAAGAAGATGATTACTGGTAGAATGGATGACATGGCAAATTTAATGGTAGCTATGGAAGCGACAATGATGGAGTGGGAAGTTTGGTATAGAATTGTAAAAATGCAACAAATTTCATTAAAACGCGGTGAAATAACTCAAGACCAATTAGATTTTTTTATAAATGATGGTCCAATATTTACTGATTTGACCGGAAAAATAATGGCTAGTATTAGATCACAGATTCCAGATTACGCTAAAGAAAAACAAGATTCGCCTGTAGACTCTGGTAAGCCAGCTATTTTAGGCGCAGATGGATTTGCTGCCCAAAAAGAGACTAAACCATTAATTAAATAATTCTCAAAAACTGAAAGTTTTTATGAAAAAAAAGTATAATTATAAACAGTTAAATATAGAAAAGGCTTTAAAAAATAAAGATGAATATTATTTAGATGATACTATTGTTGAAAAAAAAGATAATAAATCTTTAACAATTTTTGATTTCATAAATGATATACGTAAATATAAAACTGGAAAATTGTTAGAAGATGAATCAAACAACTCAGTATTTAATTCTTTTATGATTTTAAAATTTTTATCTATGAAAGAGGATGATGTTCCAATTTGCAATTATCTAAATAAATATTGTAACATCTTAACGAAAGAACAAATGTATTTCGCTTTAATAAATTTAATTGAGAAAGATAATAGATTTTATAAATATATAAATAAAAAATCAGAAATAGATGATAGCGAATATGTAATAAAATATTTTAGTTGTTCCAAAAAAGAAGCTATTTCATATGTAGAATTAATGGGTTCTGAATGGACAGAAAAAATAAAAAATAAATATAAAATGGAAATTGTATGACTATAGGAATTCAAGTCCAATTAAAAAAAGATTTTTCAGTTATACGTGAAACATTAGAGAGAATTGGCGTAAAAAATAATAAAAAAATGACATTTTATCCTTCATGTTATTGCATAGAAACGAAAAATCCTGAAATACATAGAATAGTACATTTTAAAGAATTATTTACACTATCTGAAAGACCTACGACATTTGATGATTTAGATAAATTAAGAAGAAATACCGCTATTTTAATATTAGAAGGTTGGGGAATATTACAAGTTTTGGATAAAAGTATTATTGATGAAATAATGGTAGAAAAAATACATATATTAAAATTTAGCGAAAAGCAAAAATATAATATAATTCATAAATATAAATTTTCATCTCATATAGTCGTAGCCTAAAAATGTCTTGAATTTTATTTTTATTAAGATATAATTTATATATGCAAATTTCAATAATAGAAGAATCTTTAGTAAAAGATGATAAAAGCGGAAATTTAAGTAAAATTTCTCAAGTTATTGATATCAATAACTTGAACGATTTTTCAACTATAGCATTACAAACGCATATTTGTTGTGGTATTTTTAAAGATAATATAAGACGATTGGTTAATTTTGAATATATAAATTTTTTGCAGTATGACTTTGATAATGGAACTTCCCCAGAAGAAGTTATTAAAATCTTTAGGAGATATAATAAAGTTATTTTAGCGTCTAAAAATCACATGTTAGATAAAAATGATGGAAAAGGAATAATTCCAAGATTTCATTTATTTCTACAATTAGACTCTCCAGTAACAGATTATGAATTTTATTCATTTATTATAAAGCGTATCGCAGACGACGAGAAAATTGCAATTGATCGTAGGTCAGTTGATGCTACTAGATATTTTTATAAGCATTCTGATATCCTTCATGTAATGACAGCTAGAGAAAATATTATATCAAAAAATTATAAACCATTTTATGATGATTATAATAGAAAAAAGGATTTAGAAGATGATGAGCGGTTAAAATATTTAGAAAATTCAAATAAAAAATATAGCATAACAAGCGACCAGCGATATAAAGCCGCCAAACAATTGGTACAAACAAAAGTTAAAGCGTCTATATCTGGCAACGGTGGTAATAATAATACGTTTAATGTTGCATGTTATGGCGTTAAATGTGGATTGAACGATGCAGCATTAAAAGATTTATTAAACTGGTATAATGATAATTACTGTTTCCCAAAATGGTCAAAATCAGGAATAGATAACAAAATAAAATATGCAAAAAAAATAGTCAAATATTCAGATCATTTTACACCGCCTTACATTTTTAAAATAATAGGAATAGAATGCGCCAATTAGATATACCAGATTTATTAGAAACTCAATATAAAACATATTCATATTATGTCTTGGAATCAAGAGCTATACCCCATATCGTTGATGGAATGAAGCCCGTTCAGAGACGGGCACTGTTTTCTGCAATGAAGCTTTGTTATAATGATCCAGTTAAAGTCGTAAAATTATCTGGATATACTATGCAATATCATCCTCATGGTGACGTTTCTATTTCAGATTCAATTTGTAATATGGCGCAGCGGTTTGTAGGAGCTACTAATGTAAATTGGTTTGACGGCAAAGGTGCATTTGGATCGAGATTGTCTAATATTTGTGCGTCTCCTAGATATATTTCAGTTAAATTATCTAAAAATTTTAAAGATATAATAGATATAGACAATGATTTAATTGAAATGGTTTCATCTTATGATGATTGCTCTAAAGAACCAAAAAACTTTTTACCGCTGATTCCGACAGTTTTATTGAACCCAATCCAAGGCATTGCTGTAGGATTCGCGTGCGATATATTGCCAAGGAAACTAAAAGATGTTGTACACTGCCAGTTGGCATATTTAGAAGGTAAAGGATTC
>Ga0315284_10000297_pt1 | contig 67739 bp, 92 predicted proteins | sample YL17G09_16_MG_FD_203696 | JGI IMG/M metagenome (GOLD analysis project Ga0315284, IMG submission 203696) | Sediment microbial communities from Yellowstone Lake, YNP, Wyoming, USA - YL17G09_16 | ecosystem: Environmental > Aquatic > Freshwater > Lake > Sediment | place: USA: Wyoming | collected...
AACAGGTTCAAGCTCTTTTTAAAAAGTCTAATTGGTTTGCTTCCATGAACAGACTTGTTGTACTTGTCAACGAGTTCTGCAAAATCTGGAGAAATTGTATCAGAATGAAGCGTTGCAATTGTCGCCATGCTGGTTAAAAAGACAAAGTTCTTTCCGTCCCAGAATAGTTGTCGTGGCCCTGTCTTCTCTTTTTCCCAAGAGCCGCTTCCATGAACAACATGCTTGATGAATTTTCCAAGATAGACATAGACATCTTGCTTCTTTGTTCTGTAAGAAGCACCGGGAATCAATTCCTTTGCCTTCACTTTGCAAGATTGCAAATTTGTGTAATCTGTAGAATGCTTGTAGTCCACAGAACACACTGGAAGCAACACAAGTTCTGTGCCTTCCCAAGCGTAAACAAATTTACCTTCAAGACCCTTGCCACGACTGCAATCACATTCTCTAAGAATGAACAGCAAGTTTGGTACAGAAATTTCGAACTCAAACCCACGAGGGTCATAGACCCTAACGTGGGCATCTCGAAAGTTCCAATGACTCTTGTAGCCGCCAACTTTCTTATTGAGAACGAAACCTTCTGTTGGTTCATTTTTGAACTCTTCAGCGGCGATATTCTTGTCACGCCAGCCTTCCCATGACTTTTCCTTCCTGAGAACACCTTTTTGGTCGTAGTAGATCACATACGCCAGTTTCTTGGTATACGTGCCTTCTCTTGCCTGAAAGCCAACTTTGATCTTCTCTGGAATTAACAGTTGTTGTGCGTCGTTCATGGTAAGTCTCCTACAATCATGATCGCCAAAAACAACAGTTTACTTTAAGCAACTTGCGTTTGTCTAGCCAGATTCTCTGCCGCTTTGTCTCGATTGTATCCTTCAACAATCTTATCGTACTGAAGATCGTCGATCAGGAAACTTTCTTGCTTAAAGTTTTCGGGAACGTACAGATTGATTTTTGGAGACTTCTCCACTCGATCAGCATTCTTCTGCCACCAAATCTCTGTACCTTCATATCTCCAAAGAGTTTGAACTTTCTTGAACCCATTTGCTTTATTAAGCAGTGCTCTGTTCCTCTCGGTTGTCATCTTGCTGTATGGAATGAAGCTTCCATAATCTTCTGTCTCTGACTGCCAAGATTTGATGACCGATTGAACATGAGGCAAAAGTTTGTTTTTGGAAATTCTGTAAACTTCACGGTATTGATCGGATTCATTTTTTACGCCGACATAATACTCCTCAACACTTTGTTGAAGACATCTGAAGTCTCTTCCAGAAACCGTGGCTTCATTATCAACCCCATGAAATGGCTGACTGAAAAGCACTGGAATATCTCTTTTTGAATGTTCAACTCTCAGTTTGAAGCCGACAGGCACAAAATCTTTTCTATACGAATACTTGACCCAATAATCAATTAACAATTTCTCGTCTTCTTCACGAGTTGCCTTTCTATAATCTTCAAAATGGCCTGTTTCTTTAAGAAACTCCACAAGTTGCTTGGTCCAAATATCTGATTCTTTCAGACGAACATTGAAATGTTGGTCTTGAAATGCGGTTTGTTGTGGCATGGTTATCCTTTCATGGATAGTTTAAGAGAACCACACTGTAACCAAAATTGAACTCAAGGTAAATAGATACATTATGAGCTTTAAGACGTGGATCGAAGACCAAGAAATGAGCATGGGTGGAATGTCCCCAGAACTAATGACCAACCGTGGCAGTGAAGCACCTGCATCGGACGAGGTTAAGCGTACTAACATGCAGCCACAAGTTGACGCTCAAGAGCCAAAACTAGCCAAAGATGTTGATCGAGTCTCAGCCATAGATGCTGGAATTGAACATCTTGAAAAGGTTTTGCCACAAGAAACAGATGAAGGTAGCAAATCCAACGAATTTAAGAAACTATGGTCCCAACTCAAAGAAAAATGGGACAAAGTTAAGATGGACAATAAAGCTCCATCGCCTGAAGATACCGGCCTCGGAATGGCAACTGGAGATCAGAAATACCTTCAATCAATGCAACAACACCCTAACATGGTTCCGACCAACGGCTCCCAAATGGCCGGACCCGGAACATTCGGACAAGGATAGAAATGATGGCTTCAATGCAAGGTTAATGAAGAATTTGGAACTCCAGATCAACAAGGCCCAGACCTTTATAGTGCCCGTGAAAGCATTAAAAACGCAATGGCCAACATGCGTTCCGATCCAACTAAAGTTCTTGCTGATGGATTGCAATGGGGCCTAAAGAAAGCTGCCGGGCATCCACAAGCCACACAAATCATCAGAAGAATGCAAGATATGGCAATGCAGTTCTTTCAGGAAATCAGAGATAAAAGTCTAGGCATCTATGACAATCGTCAAGGAAATGTCATTCGGCCAAGAATGCCAAGTCAGGGAGAGCGTGGATTTGAGGAATATCAACAAATCTATCTCGCCTACTACGATAAGCTACATCGCATTTGGCAAGGTTTAGATCAACTTGCCCATCAATAAACAAAAAAGCCTCGCTGAATCAGCGAGGCTTTTTCTTTATGCAGCAAGTGCATCAAACTTAAGTTGTTGTTTATAAGCATCCTTAAGTCTGGCAACAAAAAACCCTTCTGGGTCCAACTCTCGACGCTTCTCAACAAGTTCCCAGACACTTTGACGACCCACAATTTGTGGTTCCCATTCTCCAAATGTCATTTCCCATTTATGATTAAGAATGGCCTCTTTCCAATGACGCCTTTTCCAAGCATCATGTCCTTCACATTTTTGCCATCCAGCAGATTCCAAATGTTGGATCATCTTCTCTCGAAGAGCTTTGGCTTCTTGTTCTTTTCTGACTTTCTTGGTGACTATCATCGCATGAACTCCTTTTCGTAATTTTCTCTGGTTACTGTGTGAACATCCTTGTCTGGATTCATCCCATCACAAATGTAGACGAACTCTTGATCTTCCATTGTTTGAGTTGACAGAACAATTGTGTTCTGCCACAACTTGAACAAGGAAATGATTGTTTCTCTGGCATATTTCTCTTCCAGAGGACGACCATCCCACATGTGCTTGATGAAGAGCCAACCTTTGCCCAAGTGATTGGGGTCCGTCAATCTGATATCCGGCAAACCACCATTCAAATATCTCTTCAACAACTTACTCTTGATTGTCTTGAAGTCTCGATTGACAATCTTGTACTCTCCATTGGGGAACCGACGCCATTCAAAGAACTGTTTCTTCTCACATAGTTCTGGAGTGAAGAATTCTTGGATCGCAGTATAGTCGTTGTAATATTTGCGAACTTCAAAAACCTTTTCTTTTCCAAGACCAAGATTCTTGTTCCACATTTCTTTCTCTTTGATGTCACGGCATTCGTTGTATTCTCTGCCGAAGCACCCCTTATTCCAGCGTTCTTCAATATCAAGCAGAATCTCAAATCCCATCTTGTATGGATTCATGCTGTACTTGCCGCCAAGCACTCTCCATTTGTGATCGGCGTAATGCCAAATTCCGTCACCTTCTTTTTTCTGTCCTAAATTACAGAGACCTTCTCGGCACATTAAATGGAAGTCCACATAACTTGCCCAGCCTTCATTAAGCATCTTGGTTTGACGCTGCGGCTGGAAGTACATCGACTCTTCATACAACATGCTGATGATGTCTTGCTGCCAAGCCTTCAGAGGAGCATTATCTTTGAGGAACCCCATGATGTCTTTTTCTGGCCTCTCAAATACACCCAAGAATTCAGCAGCTTCTTTCTTTTCGATCTCATCGTGTTGATCATCAATGAATTCCTTGGTATTGACCCACTCGTCCATGTAATTGTGAGTAGATCTTATGCGTTCTGGAAAATGATAATTTCTCTCATCTTTTACAACAGCATTCTTGATGGTTTTCTTTTTCCAAGCGTGCTGTGGATCAATCAAAGTTTCAATTCTCAACACATGGTCAATGAATTCTGTAACAATTTCATAGCCCCATCGAGACATGTATTTTCTGATTCTGGTCCCATGGTTGGCCAACTTGTTCATCATATTTTCATCAGTTGGCTCGAAGAAAATGTTGTTCTTAAAGAAGTCATTGTGACCAATGGCATGTGCAATAACATCCACATTGTCAACAAGAGTATTTGAATCCATGCAATAGATGTAACATGGATTTGTGTTAATCACCATTTCTGAAATACGATACTGATTGTATTCGTATCCTCTGGCTAATTCCTCATATTCCATACCCCATTTCCAATGCGGGTATCTTACAGGAAATCCGCCATAGCTGGCGAGTTCTGCCATTTCGTCATATCTGACGAATTCAACAATGATTGGGTAGTATTCTAGCCCCATCCCTTTACAAGCCGCCTCAATCTGCGGCATGACTTCCAGAACTTCTTTATGAATCTTTAGTCCGGGAATAGTATTATCACCGCACAAAATTGGTGATCCACTCATCATTTTAGAAACTTTTGCCATAACAATCTCCTTCAGAACTCATTCTACTATATCTGAACCAAAGACTCAAGAGCTTCTTTAACGCTCTTTACAGCTTTCGCCCAATCAGCCTGCTGTCTTGCCAATTTTACAGAAGGATACCAAACGGTCTTTTCTTCTGTTCCCCAACGAGGGTCACAATCATCTGGAATCAATCCAAATGTTGGAACGCCAACAGCCCCAGCTAAATGCAACACTACTGTATCAACAGACACAATATGTTGAAGGCAATTTATGGCAGCAGTTGTGTCATACAAATCACGCAATTCTAACTTCTTCATGAATGCTGGACATTCATTTGGATCTAACGAATATAGATCATAACTATCAGACACTAACTGTTCAATGATGTTCGTCGGAACGCTTTTTGTCAGTGACAGAATATTGTCTGGATTAGATCTCCACGCCACTCCAATTGCTGGTTTTTCAAAAACTCTTTCTATCACATCACGACATGTAGAAAAGGTTGAATGTGCTGTCAGCTTTGGTTGAGACGGAACGACTTTCTCCATAATCAAAGAAAAGTGAGCCGGATAATAAACAGGTAGATCAACCTTGTACAATATCGCAGGCAAACTAAAGATGTTCGTATGGTAATCACATTGCTTGTGAAACCTAACAAATTCATCTATGTAATCAACTTCTTCGATCAATCTTTTGAATTGTTCAAAGTAGGCATAGCAATTCAAAATGATTTTACAGGACCATCTCTCTTTCATGATGTAGAGATACCTCAGCATGTTGACGGTATCTCCCATGCCTTGATCGCAAAAAACCTCGATGGTTGCACCATCGAGGTTTTCGCCGCCCCATAAATTTCCGAACTCGGCAAGTTCCGGTTGACTACAGAGCCCATTGTTTGCCGCAATCAACTGGAAAAATTTAGGGACTAAGGGGTTCTCGGGCTCTATCCTTTGTACCACACCAAGCATCTCAACAGCTTTATTTGGTCTCCCTGTGTTAATGTAGTTGTAAGCCATAGCCAATGATTGGCTAATCAGACTCGACTGCAAGTTCTGGCTGTTTGTCATCTCTTATGTTTCTCATTTCAATGTGTCTTGGGTTATCGCTATTGTCCAAATCCACAATATAAGGGTCTTGCAAATTCTCTGGTTTACAAGATTTGTGCCAACAAACCAAATCTCCAGACACGAGTGGAAGTTTGGTCTCTGGATGCCTCATGATATCGTCTGTCATGCCATTGTGATTGCTTGGATTGAACAAGGGAGTTTCATGTAAAGCCCACTCATAATCCACAGATTTCAAGAAATTCAAAATGTGCCTCCAATTTTGTGTAAATTCTACATACAGAATTGGCTTAGCCCTCTTGATTGTCTTCCTCATTCCATTCAATACAACAGGCTCCATTCCTTCCACGTCAATCTTTACAAGTTTTGGATTGGATATTCCAAGTTCATCAATCGCAATTGCAGTAACCGGGTTGCTGCAAACATTTCCTTGTGCATCCTTAGAATTCAACAACCCAACCAACTTGAGGCCGCCAAAGTTTCCAACCCTTGAAAAATCAAAATGTGGATAGTACAAAACAGATCCTGTCTTGTCAGAAGCGGCTCTGTTGAAACATTGAACATGTGTCAAATTATTCAAGGCCACGTTTCCGCACAATGTATAAAACAACATTGATTGTGCCTCTAAAGCCAACACATATCCTTCTTTCCCGACCTTCTTAGCCAATGGAATAGTAATGATTCCAATGTTAGCCCCGATGTCAATTACAGAGTCTCCCGGAGAAACAAGTTTTTCAAGGAAGTCGATCTCAAGTTGATGAGCTTCTCCGTAATAATCCAACGCACGACCGATGTAAGCATCATTCTGTGGGAATATCATCGGACCATTTTTTGTCAGTTTGTATTTCATGCACTCTCCATAATAGCAATTTGTTGTTCTTTACCTAACAAAGATTTGATCGCTTCAATGATTTGTCTATTGCGATCTTCCTCTGTCATATCTGGAGCATAACCCCAGTTGCCAAAACCAAAATTTTCGCCCTTTGCTTCCTCTGGACCGACATACGCCGTTCTCACATAATCAGAAAGCTTGCCTTCTTTGATTGATTTATCAAAGAAATGCTTAACGCTATCCTCATATCTCCAAGAACAAACTTGAGATATACCAATCATGTTTACTTTAGTTGGACCAAGTTCTTCTTGAATGATTTCAAGCATTCTCTCGTTGTCACCGCCCCAATTGTCTCCATCAGAGAAATAGAACAAGTACACGTTATAAGCTTGCGGAGGATATCTGTTCTCTAATTGTTCTGCAACTGCCTTGAAAGCTGAAGAACATTGTGTTCCGCCACCAAAACGATAGGTGTAGAATTCTTCTTCATTAACTTCCCAAGCTCTTGTATCGTGTACAAAATAACAACGATCAACTTTCTTGTAGAATCTTCTGATCCAGCAATCAATCCACCATGCCATGTCAGAAACGATATCGCATCTGTAATCATCCATTGATCCAGAGCAATCTCTGGCAAAGAAAATCACAGCATTCGATGTCGGAATTTTAATCTCTTGATATTGCCTGTAACGAAGATCTGAATTGATCGGCGTAATCAATCTCGGCAATGGTTTTGCACCGGGAATAACTTTAGGGTCTAAAGCCCCAGTAATAGCCATTCTCTTAATGGCTTCCTTCATCGTGCGGCGAGTATGTCGCAGTGACTCAGGTCCATTCTTTGAAATGTCATTGTACTTAATTTTGACTTCTTCAAAAGTCTCATTCGGCTTTGGACGCATTCTGGGAAGCTGAAGTTCTTCCTGCATAAACCGCAGAACATCTTCCATATCAACAGAGATGTTGATACCTTCTCCGGGCTGATCTCCGGGCTTGCTGCCTTTTCCGGGCTGAGGATCTTTTCCAATGACCTCGCCATCTTTACCCGGCCCTCTACCAACACCCTTACCAGTATCACCAAACAAAAAGTGCGGGATATCAATTTGCGGAATGCTAACCGTCATCTTGCCGCCCTTGGGGCGTTGACGAATGATCGCACCTGATTTGATCAGACGCTTGAGTTCTTTTCTTGTACGACCAGAAATTACGTCTCTGAATTTCTTGTGATCTTCTTGAATTCTGTTTGGCATTTTATGTCTCCTTGTGCCGTTTGATTCTGCTAGATATGGGCGGCAACAGACTTTGCTGTCATCTGTCACCGCCCATTTGAACTAGCTGTTACTTAGAGACATCGCCACGAGCGAAGATACTCGAAACGTAGTCCAGAACATCTGTGGCTGATTGCAGATTGTAGCCATACTGCTTAACCAATCTGGTCTTGATGGCGTCGATCTTTTCTTGCAGATCTGGGTCAAGTTCAGCAGCTTCTTTGGTCAACGTGGACAGCTTGATGGTGTCCTTGATGTCCTCGAAGACCTTGGCCTCAATAGCCCTCTTGAGTTCTTCGTTGCTGTCCCACTTGAATTCCTTGCCACGTCGGCTCTGAGTTCCCATGAACGCAGCCAATGATCGACGGAAGTCATCACAACCCTGTTCTGGGATGTCAGCCTTCTCTTCGATGCTTCTCATCAACCTTTCATCTGGTTCCATTGGTTGATTTGTGATTGGGTGAATCATTCGTTCTTTGTTCACATAAGCAATCACATTGTCAAGGTACTTGTTACAGAGACGTTCCATCGCCTTTTCATCGGCAACAAGAGCACGCTGAACTTCATTCTTGAGAATTTCGTCCAGTTCCTTGATGGCCAACTCGGCACAGAACTCATATCTCTTCTTGTCTTCGACCTTGGTGATCAGAGAAGATACACCAAGACTTTCCTTGAGTTCGCTCATCACATGAAACACGTTGACGTATTTCTTGTGTCGAGCCAGACAGTTTGAAATTCCACTCTGAGTGAAACGAGCAGAGACACCACTCGTCAGACCTTCATCAACATATCTGTCACGAAGTTCCTTCACAGAGTCTTCTGTCCATCCGGGCAGACTTCTGCCATCGTACAACTTGGCCTTGTCTCGAAGATCAAGCTTTCCATCTGGATCATCTTGAAGTCTGGTCAAGACCGCAAAGAGTGCGGCAATTTCCAGAGTGTGTGGCATGATGTGTTGTTTGATCTTGCCGGGACCGTAATCTTGTTCCAAAACCTTGATTTCGTCAGTCCAACGTGTCAAGTAAGGAACATCCACCTTCACAGTTCTGTCTCGAAGAGCTTCCATGAACTGATTGTTCTTGAGCTTCTCGTATTCAGGATTGTTGGTGTGAGCAATGATCAATTCATCCACCACGATCTGTGAGAACTTCTTTGGTTTGATCTGATGTTCTTGTGCAACACCAAGCAAATCGTAGAGGAACTCATTTGCCAGCTTCAACATTTCAATGAATTCACAAACGCCACGGTTGGCGATTTCAAATTCTCCATCGAAGTTGAACGCTCTAGGATCAGAGTCAGAACCGTAGTTACCGATATGACGGAAGTTGATATCTCCTGTCAATTCAGTGCTGTCTTGGTTCTTCTCGTCCTTCGGCTGAAAGGTGCCAATGCCACATCGGTCAATTTCAGAATGGACACGACGAATTACAACGATGTGTTCCGAAACAACCTTAAGCCAATCGCCCTTGTATCTATCCAAAAGCAGCTTCATGAACAGTTTGCAGCGAGGATTTAGATCTCCATCACAAATCAACCTGTAAATGTTCTCACGATCTTCGTCAGTTGACATCTCATGATGAGCAGAATTGATTTCTTTGAGGAACTCATCACGCATGTTCTTAGGCATGAGCTTCAGAGGATTTTCATTCAACGGAGAAATGTCCATTGCCTCTGTAAAAACAGCAAGACCATTGTCATCAGCTTCGGTTGGCAGATTCACCCACTTAAAGGTGTACCATGCACCGACATCGGAACGAGAGTAGTGCTCAAGACCTCTCTTGAGTCGGCGACAAATGGTGGACTTAGATGATCCTACCGGGCCGTGCAGCAACAGAACTCTGCGTTCTGTTCCATAGTTTCCAGCAGCACCGTGAATGAAGTCCACGAGATCCTGAAGAGTTTCTTCGAGACCGAAGATAGGAATCTCGTTATCGTTGAAGAAGTGATATCGAGTGTAAGTCTTTCGATATCTTTCGAAGGTGCTGGTCCCCTTCGACATGATCATGTCATATACATACTGAAATGAATTTCTTGCCAACTTTGGGTTCGACCGAACCTTTTCGAGATACTGCTCGAAAGACATTTCCTCGTTTAACGTGAGGAACTCTTTACGATCATACAGTTCTGCGAATTTCTTTAAGACTGTGTCATTCTCCATAGAAAACCCCTTTTTTTAGAAGAAGAGTGAGTCGAACCCACCCATAACATCAAGAGTATATCTGAAGAATAAATTCAATACAATAGGTATTTGAAAGAATTATGAAAGTAATGACGGAATCGTCATTGGCTTTTTGTAAGAACTAAGTCCAGCAGGTCTAGCTGGCATACTTGGTTTAGTTACAGAACTCATCCTGCTAACTGTAGAACCTTTGTTTTTTACAGGTTTACAGTCTTTTAGCTGCTTCTGAAAAATACCAAGATCACCATTGACGTTTCCAAACAACCCATCAAGTTCAAGCTGTAAGAATTCTTTGAATTTCATTATTTCCTCTTCATGAAACTTGTTTTTGGTTTAGGAATGCCAAGATTCAAACCAAGTGAATTCTGTATGTTGAATGCTACTGGAGCAGGAGATGTCAAAGGAGCCACCTGTTGTGGAACAACAGATTTGAAATCTCCAGTGACGGCTTTTACTAACTGGTTTCTATGGCCACTCGGACTTCCAGCAGTGCCAGTCAACTTGGCTTGCAATGGGGCAAAAGACGGATTAGAGATAATCGACTTAGCAGCCGTGTCAGTAGCATCTTGTGACTGTGTTGGCTGAGTATCGACGCCTGCCGAATTCATTGTCGTTTCGTTAGATTTAAGCCATGTTTTGAAGTTCATGCCTTATTTATTAAAGCTACAACCATTTCTCTGTTGTATTTATCGGACAGTTGTGTTAATATAAGATAGTTGATTCATGTGAGATAAAAATGCCAACCATACAATGCGATGTCTGTAATAAAAAAATTCCACAAGAAACCAAGTCATGTCAGGAAGAACAACTTCTGTTCTAAACTTTGTTTGGAGCAATGGAGAGGTTCTAAAATTGAAACAAATTGTGATTATTGTAATGCAACAATCACAAAGGTCACAAGTGAGTTGCGTGATCACAATTTCTGCAATCAAACATGTTTTGGCAACTGGCATTCAGAGTCAATGCGTGGAGAAAATCATCCTCGGTTTTATCTTAAAGAAATACCATGCGATCACTGCGGTAACTCATTCAAACCATCGTTAGGCACTCAAAGATTCTGCTCAGTCAAATGTGCCAACACAGCCAGAGAGACCAGAATATCTCTTGTGTGCGATGCTTGCAAAACAGAATATTCTGTTCAAGTGGGCGAGGCAAAATGGGCGGAAGATCGTGGTTATGTCCACAAATTCTGCTCTAAGAAGTGCCAGTATGGGTTTCAGAAAAAAGAGGGACATCCGAGATGGAAGAAAGACAGGTCTGATATAAAGAACCAAAATAAATCTCTACGTGAAACACCTGAAATGAAATTGTGGCGAGAAGAAGTGTTTTCCAGAGACAATTGGACTTGTCAGCAATGCGGAGACAGATCGCACGCAGGGCATCCTGTGGTTCTCAATGCTCACCATGTCAAACGGATTGTTGATCATCCAGAACTATCATTGATTCCAAGCAATGGGATCACACTATGCGAACCATGCCACAAAAAGACGTTCGGCAAAGAACAATTGTTCGAGGAATCATTTGTCAGAATCATCACTGCCAAAATTCTTCCTTAATGTCCCCATCGACAAGCCAATAGTGCAATATCCACCGCCCAGATGTTGAGAAGTATTTTCTGTCTATGACAATTTGGCTATCATGAATTCTGCAATGACAATTTGCACATACAACAATTGTGTTCCAATCTGTGTATTCATTTATATCATTCTCAAAATTTATTCGATGAACTTGTAGCAGTGCATAGTCCTCTTCTTCGCAGAAATAACAATGCCCCTCTGATTTTTTCTTGGCTACTTTGTTTATGAGCTTCTTCCGCATAGATAAATTGTACTCTTACTGGAGGTCTAATATGAAACATATTCTATCATTTGTTCTTGGAATGGGCGTTGCCTTTTGTGTTTGTTTTGCTGGTTGCCACAACAATTGTTGCAAAGATGGTTGCGTTTGCTGTAAAAATGGATGTACCTGCAAAGATGGCAAATGCACATGCTGCAAAGATGGCAAATGCACCTGTGTAAATTGCAAGTGCGTCAAGTAACTTAAGAAACGAAATTGGTAGTGCTTAGACCTTGAATGATCGGAGCACGAAATACTTCTGGGACAATATCTGCCCCAACAATTTCACTTTCTTTGTAATCTGATCCTTTCACAAGTACATCTGGCTTAATGGTCTGGATCAGATTCAATGGAGTGTCTTCATCAAAAGACACAACGAAATCTACCATCTTCAAAGCACTCATCACCGCCATCCTTTGGTCAAGCGGTTTGATGGGTCGTTTTTCACCTTTAAGTCTTTTGACGCTGGCATCTGAATTGATTGCCACCACCAATTTATCACCTTTGCTTTTGGCAAATTCTAAAGTTCTCAAATGTCCTTCATGAAGCAAGTCGAAGCAGCCATTTGTGAGCACCAATTTGAAATCACGATTGATCAAATCAATTGAATCAACGATTCCATCCAGAGATAGCTCGGCAGGAGTTATCGGTCTGTTTCTCTTGTTTTTGACATAATTGGCTCCAGCACTCCAAGCAATCTCAGCAGCTTCAGGTACAGAAAATCCATGTCCAATAGCCATGGCAAAAAATGCAGCAAAACAATCTCCAGCACCAACAACACTCTCCACGACAACTGAACGCTCTGGCTTAAAATTGAAGAAGTCTCCATTCCAGATACCAGATACTCGATCTCCTCCAAATGTAATTACTACAGCTTCACATTCTAGTTCGTTTTGCAAATGCTTAGCTTGTTCCTTCCATTGAGTTCTGCCAGTAAGATCTGTCGCTTCTTTGTTGTTAGGCTTGAAAATCGTACAACCTTTCCATTTTGAAAGTGGACCTCTCTTGGGGTCTACAATAGTTGTAACATCTCTATAGAAATCGAGCACTCGATATTCTTCGCTTGAGAAAAAGCCTTTGTTGTAGTCTGACAATATTGCCACATCTGGCCTAAATGACTTCTGAATGATTGTTGTGATTTGGGTTGTCGCAAAATCAACAACATGTTCATCCAAGCCACATAATGGGGTCTCTATGTCGTGACGCACCACTTGCACACCATTATCTAAAAACCTTCGTTTAATAGGCAGTGTGCAGCATCCAGAAGCCAAAGCATGACCCCATCGAATCCCATGATCTGTAAAAACACTTTTGCCCAAATCATCGCACCAGCAAACCAACAATGAGTCAGCATTAAAATGTTTGAATTGATAGGCAACATTTGCCGCTCCACCGGGTTTCCTAATGGGCCAATCGTTAGCAGATAACATGATTGGCATGGGAAACTCTGGACTAATACGATTTACTTTCACATCATAGTATTCATCAATCATTGCGTCCCCAACACAATGAACCTTAATTCTTCTCTCTCTGTTCTTCTGCAAAAACTCATTCAATAAATTCATTTGCCCTCCCATAATGTCTTATGAGAGTACAAAAACAAAAAAAGCCACTGGTGATCACCAGTGGCTTTAGAACTTTAGAATTTTAGAACACAAACTTTACAAAGCGTATTCGACAACACAAAACTCATCGAACTCCTGAATTACCTTGCGAGATTTCACAAGTTCCATCCCTTGAAGTGGAAGTTCTGGAAAAAATGTATCTCCTTTATGAGTTCCTTTGATCTCTGATGCCAGCACTCTATCAGCCAGTTTTTTGTCGATAGCTTGCTTGTATATCTCTCCACCACCGATGATGAAAATCTCTTTATATGGGCATGACACACTGGCAAAATCAATGGCCTCTTCAAGAGTATGCTCAAAAAATGTCAGGGCTGTGTTCTTCTTTGCTGTCAGCCTAGCATACCACTCTTTCTCCAGAAGGTCTGCATTTCTACTGACAATGATGTTTGGGCGATCTGGCAAAGGCTTGTAATTCTCAGGAAGAGAGTCCCAAGTCTTTCTTCCCATGATGACTGGATTGCCAACAGTTGTCTTTTTGAAGTGTTTGAACTCCTCGGAAATTTTCCAAGGAATACCACCTTTGTCGCCAATCACCCTATTGTCATCATACGCCACAAGTATTGTAATCATCATGACCACCTTAAACTGCAATTGGAATTTCCAGTTTTGGACCACTGACAAAATCTGTAATCTCAAAATCTTCTAGCTTGTAACTGAAAATGTCAGCAGCTTTGTTGATTTTGAGCTTTGGAGAATCAAGCTCAGGCAATTGAAGATACTCTTCCATGGCCTGAATCTGGTCTCCATAAACGTGACTGTCTGCTGTCATGTGAACAAACTCATGAGCCGTACAGTCGGTTTGTTGTGCGATCATCATCGTGAGAGCACTGTAAAACTGGATGTTCGCTGGAACGCCAACAGGGAAATCACAGCTTCTCTGATACATGATGCCGGTCAAACGACGATCATCATCCACCAAGACTTGATAGAGCATGTGGCACGGCGGCAGACGCATCTTTGCCACATCCTGTGGATTCCACAGGGTCCAGAGTGTACGACGACAGGAAGAGTCTTCCTTGATCCGGTTGACAACCCATGCGAGTTGATCGAAGCCACCTGCTCCGTAAACAGAATCACCCTTCAAATTTGCTTCTTGATTAGGGCAACATGTTTCTGTTGTTCCTGATTTGCCGCCAATGCCATTCCCATATTCGCCGCCGAAATGACGAAGCTGGAAGCCATAGACCGGGCCAAAAGTATTCTCGGAGAATCCGTTCTTCTTCTCCCATTCATGATCAACCCAAGGAGTCCAAAAATTGCAACCGACCTTCTTCAGATCTTCGTTGTTGGTGCTGCCTGAGAGAAACCACAGAAGTTCTGCAAAAACCGACTTCGGCCAGACCTTGCGGCGAGTCAGGATGGGGAAATAATCTGTATCCAATCGGTATCTGTTACACATTCCGAAAATGGATTTTGTCTTGATGTTGGTCCTCTTGTTTGTTCGGTCTGCTCCTGTTTCAAGGATTTGTTGCAGAGCAATATCGTAAGGCTTCATCAAATTCATCGTGACTTCCTTGTGTGATTTTTGGACCAAAATAAAAAGAGACTTCCTCGTTACGCATTGGCATCATAAATCTTGCTGTTCCTCTTAGTCGTTTCGCCAAACGCAACAGTCGGTGTCTCAAACCGCCAGCGGGGTGCCGCTGAGTTCTGCCTATTAGCCTGAAAGCTTAACTAAACTGGGTTTTCAAGTCAACAGACTATTTTATTGGATGATTACAGAAAGCGGAAACAACCTGTCTGTATTGATTACCACAGAAACTGGGCAAGACTGGCAAACCTTCGCTACTTGGTACTCAATCTACAAAAACCTGCCAAATGCCAAAGTTGCTATCAGTTGTGCTAGAAACTCAGAAACACCGTTTCAATATTTCCAGTGGACAAAGCGAATCAACGTGCCTGTGATAAGACACAGCCCGTTTGATACAGAAAATCCTATTGCCTCTCGATTGGATTCCATAGGTAAAGCAATTTCACAAAAAATCATTGAAGGGCCAGTCTTGGTCGTCAAAGAACTTATTATGACGATTGACGTTTTAGATCAGAAACTGTTAGAACAACTTAATTCCAGTTCACAAATATTCGATAATGATGTATGGTTTCTGAAACAACCTAACATACCAGAAATGATGAATTCATTTTTGTTAGACGGAGATACGATCAAAGTACAGGAAAAAAGCCTGTGTTCTGAGGCTAAAGATTCAGAAGAAATAAGATCAATTGTATCGTATCGTAAAGGATGCGGCAAATGGATAGATAGACTGAAAGGTTGTCCGTTTTCAAATGCCAATGGGTTAATGACAGCAGATATGACATCGAGTGAGAATAGAATCATTGAATTGTGGAAGAAAATGTGTACCCTTTACAGCGTGGTTGTTTGAGGTTTTTATGGATAGATTTTTCAACGAAGATCCCGAGAATGAAAAGCCATTTTTTAGTAATGATGACGATGATGATGATGACGACGATGACGATGAAGATTTTTATGAACTAGAAGACGGTACAATTGCCTTTCTTCAAAACTCAGACATTCTTCAAGCAATGCACCTCGGAATGGCTCAAAATGAACTTAAATATCACTTGCTAGACAAAGCAATAAAGATAGCTGAAAGTTATTGGCTTTGGAGATTCAAAAGCTCTGCTTCTAAACTAAAAGAAATTTCAGTCATTTATCAAAGCTTAAAGACAATTACAGAAGATCATCCAGAGCCTCCAGAGGTTTCAGAAGAAAACACAAAGGCATAACTCATATATCGTGGAGGAAACATGCCACTATATGAATTCGAATGCAAAAAGTGCAAAATCAATTACGATGCTTTAGCCATCTTTGATGAAACTGGTAAGTACAAAGACGTTGTTTGTCCAGAATGTGGATCTAAAAGAAAGAACAAATTGATGTCAGCATCACACTTTGCTTTTGCAAATCCAGAAGGAACTGATCGCTGGAATAGCGGATCAAGCGGACACGACTACCGGTTCAAGCACAATATCCCAAAAGTCAAACAAGAACGCAAAATGGCTGAAGCTCTGTCCCACATGGGAACAGACCCATACGGCGGCGGAGACATGCTAGCAGACGACATTGAAATGGACACAGGAGTTCATGATGCCGAAACAAGAAAAGGTTTGTCTTAATGGAAACACGCCTTGATCTGGCTCCTTTGCTTTCTGGTGTTGGAGTTGAAATTGGCGTTGGTTCCGGGTGCTTTTCCAGATATCTATTGGAAAACAGCAAGCTATCGCTTCTCTTCTCTGTAGACCCATGGTCTATGGAATATCCGGGGTTTTTAAGCGAAGAACACGCTCAAGCATGTTACAACGCAACATGCAGTGCTCTTGCAAAATTTAGCCGCCATTCTGTTATTGTGCGACAAGCAGCAGAACTATTTGTTGAAATCATTAACAATAACAGCATAGATTTTGTCTATATTGATTCTTCTCACACATACGAAGAAACATTTTTACAGATGAAACTTTGGTGGCCAAAGATAAAAAGCGGAGGAATATTGTCTGGACACGACTACAGCAATGGACCACAAATTCAACAAGCAGTAGCTGAATTTTGTGAATTGCACCAGTTGATTTTTGAAACGACAATCAATGACAGAACAACAAATGAATATGTTGTAAACAGTTGGATTATCTACAAGCCATAATCTTCTTTGACTTGAGGCTGTTCCAGAGGCTTCTTTTTCTTACGATCCTCTTTCCAACTGCCCCATTCCATCGGCCACATACGACGAACCATTGGCAATGTCATTCTGCTGAATCCAGCAATGCAACTGGTAGATGTGCCAACCTCTTGAATCTGCATCCACTCCTTAAACTTCATTACATTCCTCCAATTGGAGGCATTCCGCCAGCCAAAGGACCGCCCGGAGGTGCTCCTCCGCCCATTGGTGGGCCTCCACCCATGCCGCCAGCACCAGCAGCGGCAGCTTCATACGGTGGAACCATTAGATCTGCTAGCTCTTCTTTATTCATCATGACTGTCTTGTTTTCAACTGGACCTTCATAATAAGTTGGCCGCTCACCATCTTTGTAGGGCAGCATCATTTTTCTCTTACTGGACTGCTGTAACATGAATGTTACTTTGTACTGACCGTTTCCATCTTCCTTGACCAAAGCTTGAACTGGCGGTTGGACTCTAAATCCCCAGCCATAATCCGGCACTTTGTAAAGGGTTTGCGGTCCTGCAAAGGCAGTTTTCATGGCTTGATCATCAATATCAAGCTCATCCTGTAGTTTGTCAAAATGGTACTTGTTTGTCTTGGTTCCACCACCTTGAGGATCAGTTGGAACCGGAGCAGACGGAGTAGGAGCCGCATCTTCTTCACGAAGACGAAAGTTAAACGGCTTGGCTTTTACAAATTCTCTAAATCGTAGCATTGTATGGTATGTATCATGACGATCATGAAATCTCATATTGAAAAATTTACACAATTGATGTCTACATACGGATGTGATGCTAAACAAAAAACAACGTGAAATAATCATCGGATCATTGCTCGGAGACGGAAGTCTTACGAAGGTTTATGGAAATGGCAACAGTGCATTTAGAGACGCACACTGTCCAGCACAACTGAATTACTTAAAATGGAAGCATCTGACACTTGAACCATTTTCATTGCCATTAAAAGTCGAAAAAAGAGCGACGATTAAAGGGTTCAACAAATCAACAAATAGCCCAATTATGGACAAAAACACAAAATCTGATGTATGGGTAATGAGAACTCTTTCATCACCAGAGATTAAAGAGTTAGAGAAACAGTGGTACTTAAGAGATGAAGCCGGAAATTACAAATTCTACAAAAACAGAAGAATTAAGATAGTACCAGAAGATATTGTGCTTACTCCATTGTCGCTAACAGTTTGGTTTTTGGACGATGGGTCAAATCTTTACAATGGTAACAGTAAATACAAAAGCAGAAATGCTGTATTCCACACACTTGGATTCACGTTTGATGAATGTGAGATATTGTCATATAAAATAAAGCAACTCGGACTACCTGCATGTGGAGTGAGACAAAATAAAGGAAAACCAGAAATTGTCATATACTCAAATTCTTATAAAGACTTCATGGACATGGTGAATAAACATAATGAAATAGAGGATATGAGGTACAAGACAAAATCTGAAAATTACACAGAGCCTAATAAAAAACACAGTGCAAAACTAAGTAAAAAAAATGTTCTTGAGGTGATATCTCTACATAATGCTGGCAGGAAACAAAAAGATATCAGCATTATGTTTGATGTCAGTACAGCGACAATTTGCAATATCATAAACGGAACAAACTGGTCTGATATTACTGGAATTATAAAATCAAATGAAATTTAAGAAATGGATGATTACAGAAAATGAGGTTGACAGCAGAGTCAACGAACTCATCGCCCCCTTCGTGTTCTTTTTTAAGAAGGGAAAAGACATTTTTGGGGCCGGAGAAGACAGTCGAGTTGTCTTCGCAAAAATGAAACATCCAGATGATGATCTGCCTTCTGGGTGGAAAGAAGAAGCAAATTTTTCCGCTCATAATTTGCAAAGATCAGTAATTGGAGATCCTTCCCAAAACATATTCAGCCACAAAGATTTGAAAAAGATCAAAATCTTAGATAAAGAAGCGGTCTCAGAACTGCTTCACAAAGAAGTCGAAAAACTTGGAGAAAAAGCTTTCCCCAAACAAAAGAAAACATTCAATCTTATTGATTTTTCTCGATTCTTAAAAAGAGACCCAGATGATGCTCCAAATTTCACAAGAGCAGACGAGGAATAAATGCCATCACTACTTGAACTACAAGATCTATACAATGAAGCCTTGGTGCGTGAGCTTATTGAAAAAACAAAGTCGTGCGGTATGACATGGACTCATGTGGGTGGATTCCAATTCCATTCCACAGAAACAGATTCAATCACTTTGTTGGACTGGGATTTCTACATCACCAAGACCCCAATTGGCAACACATCGGCAAAATGGACTCTTGACATCAAAAAAGATTCCGTGGCTTACATCTCAATCGAGGAAGGTCCACTTCCAAGAACTGGCCGCAGCAGTTTGACTCAAGAGCTTTATGAAATCGTAGAATTGATCGTATTGCAGCTAGATGCCAAGCTCAAAGAAACAATTCAATTTGTACAAAATCTGCCTATTTGCCGAGATTAAGGAAAGTAATGTCAAAATTGTTTGAAGATGCTGGCAAATCAAGTTCCAGAAAATGGCAGTGCTTTGTGTGCGGCAGAAATTATGACGATTTCGCCACATACAAAGAACACATCATTGGAACCCATGAAGAAGGCAGAGAATTCATAAAGTGCCCTGATTGCGATGCTCCAGTCCGTGATCTTACAACGCACTACAAAGCCAAGCATCCCAAAAGAATTATGCCTAAAGGCGTCCAAACTCGTGTAGCAATATGGCGAGACTTCAGTTCTAATGGTGGAAAGAAGAAGACCACGAAAAAAGTTTCATTCCGCACAGGAACATTCACATCAAGAAAAAGCGGTTGTGATATTCCTTACAGATCAGGAATGGAATGCGAATTCTATGAACTTTTAGAATCTGATCGTGATGTGGCTAACTTCGTTGCCGAACCATTCAAAGTCCCATATTATTACCAAGGAGCTTGGCACGACTATATTCCAGACATCCGGGTAAACTTTATTGACGGAAGTACGGAAATATGGGAGATTAAACCTGCCAACCAGACAGCTTATGAACAAAACAGAGCAAAATGGGGATCTATGAATGATCATGCTATGACTCATGGATGGCAATTTGCCGTTCAAACTGAAGTCGGGCTTGGCAAGCTTAAATCCAAAGTAAAAAAGCAGCAAGAACAAATTATAAAAGATTGACTATATTAACCGGGTGAGTTTATCACAGAAAGGGTTTGAAGGATGGTCAAACACATTGCGTTCCTGAGATGGATGTTGATTGCGGCAGTCACATCGGTAGGAGCATACTTTTGTAACAGTTTTGGACTGTTTGCCGAAATCATGGACAAAGACTGGTCTTACATTAGCGTAAGTATTGCAGTCGTATTTGTCCTTACCTCAATCTGGTGTGGTATCAAGACATTTGTCTTAAGCCATCACGTCAATCGCACAGAGATTCTAGGAATCCCCGTCAACGTCTCCAAGACAAGAAACCTTGAAGAAGTCGGATGGTTCATCGCAGAACAATTCACAGTCTGGGGATTTATTGGAACTGTTGTTGGTATCGTGTATGCCCTCAAAGGATTTGTTGGAATTGACGTAGCTGATAGCGTAGCTGTTCAGAAATTGATTTCTGGTCTAGTTTACGGTATGTCCACAGCACTCTATACAACATTGGCCGGATTGGTGTGCAGCTTCTTATTGAAGCTTCAATACATCAACTTGGGACACACCAGAAGGATGGCAGAAAATGAATAAAGATCAATATGGCCCCGGTATTGCCATGACAGACTTGTCTACAAATCTGTTGGGCATATTCATCTGCTTGTTCATGCTATCCTTCTTGATGATGAGCAAGAAGATCGAAGAAAAGAATAACAAGGTTGAATCCAAAGCAGAATTCTTGATCACAGTCACATGGGATAAAGATTCTGACAATGACGTAGACACCTATGTTGAAGATCCTCTTGGAAATCTTGTGTTTTTCAGAGCCAGAGAACAAGGACTCATGCACCTTGATCGAGATGATATCGGCAAGAACAATGACCGAATCACTATGGCTGACGGCAAGGCTTTTGAAGTTAAAGAAAACAGAGAAACATTAACCATTCGAGGCATCGTTCCCGGAGAGTATGTGGTTAACGTACACATGTATACCAAAAGAGACAAAGAAGATTTGTGTCCAGTCACTGTCAAGCTTGAAAAGATCAATCCTTCTCTTAAAACTTCAAACATCAAAGAGGTTGTGTTAGGCAAACTTGGAGACGAAAAAACAGCCTTTAGATTTACGCTTGATAAAACCGGCGATGTCACCAGCATCAACGAATTGATCAAGGATTTGGCTCGTTCACAAGTTCAAACAAATGTGGAGTACCCACAGTATGTACCGCCAGAAAACCCAGAGAACCCGGAGGCAACACGATGATAGAAACATTCGCAATTCCTTTAACATTCATCATTCTGGCTTCTTTGGCCTTGTGGATCATCATTGGTTCCAAAGGCTGGTGGATTCTTAAAGCATTCGCTGTCGTGTTTGCTTGTGGATTCTCAATTTTGTTGTGGAAATCGTTAGATGAACTTCAAGGTTGGCCGACAACTGATTCCATCCCAAACAAATTTGAAATCAAATGGGTTGTTGTAGATGAGCCAAACAAAAAGACTGGATCTGATGGTTCAATCTATGTCTGGCTCAAAGACATCGAACCAGCTAAAGCCAACCATTCTTGGTATCTGACAAGCAAGCACAAAAACATCAATGATGAACCAAGATTACACAAAACTCCTTACACAAAAAACGGCCATGAACAAGCCATGAAAATCCAAGAAAAAATTGGAAAAGGCGAAAAGGCTTATGGCCAGAAAAAAGGTAAAGGCATGGGTGAAGGTGGCGAAGGCGGTGATGGCAAAGGTCCAAAAGGACAAGGCCAAGGCAAGGGCAAAGGTGGCGGCGGCATGACAGAAAACGCCGACGAGTTTAATCTTTATGAGTTGCCGCCTCCGAGTTATCCTCAGAAGCTTCTGGAGGAGTAGCCTGATTCTCCATGATTTTTTGAAAGAAGAGAAGCATCTGCTTCTCTTCTTTCATTGATAGAATCGCTCCAGCTTGCTCTTGATAGCCTTTGTATTCCTCTGGAGTAATCAATCCCTTTTGATGAAGAAGAGTCTTGAGAGCCAAATTCTCTACCAACAAAAACTTGATCATGTTGGCGTTGACGTAGTAAGCGTTCGAAGCCGCTTTTAGAATGTCTGATTTTTCCATTCTCTAATATAGTTAAGCCGATCCAAGACCTGTTCTTCTCAACAAATCACTAGACAGATATTGTAAATTTGCACCTTCTGAATCTGTGCTGACAACATAATTGATTCCAATATCTGACATGTAAATTGTGCTTCCATAGACAGTAATCGAATCAAGAATTGACAGTCCTGCTGTTGGAAAAAACTCTTGCCCTCCACCTCCAAGATTTGTTCTTGCAAAAAGACCTACACCAGCAAGGTACAGATAATCTCCCCACACAAATAGAGCCCTGACATATCCAGTAGTTGACATCAATGTCATAACTCCAGAACCATCAAAATTGGCTCGATGAACATACCCTTCTGTCAAACCAAAGTTGTCACACCAATACACATATTCATGCGTTGTGTCGATGCAGATTGACGTTGGAGAACAAATGTAAGTGTTCCCATCTGATACAGAGACAATATTGCTTCCATCGTAATCACATCTTCTTACGTCGTACACCGTATTACTGTTCGACCCAGACAGTATTTGTTGTATGTAATAAATGTGATGATTAAAGACATCTAATGCTATTGCATTCACTTTATCATAGGTTGGCAACGAAAGAACAGTGGCAACTCCAGTTCCATTCAAATTACAAGAATAAAGAACACAACCGCTAGGTCTTCCGCCGTTCTGCTCATTTTGTGTCCAAAAAATCTTACCATAAGCTGTATCTGCCGCCACATCATCTATATTGTATCGACCAGTCAATATAGTGTTGATTTGGAATGAGTCTAACATGGCTTGTAAACTTCCTCCAGCGGTATCTGGAGCAGCCATGTACAATATCGGTTGAGCAGCATGGACAACTGAAACAACGCCAGATCCACCTACTAAAACTCCGCCATCTTCATCATTAGCTGATTGTTTTGGCACGATAGTACAAGGAGCCAAAGTATTGAGATCCTGAATGATCTCTTTAATTGTCTGATACTTCATCGTATCTGTGATCACGTAATACAAACTTTGTACTTGATCGTTTGTGTAAGAATTCAGATTGAATACTTTTCTCTTGTTTCTTACAACATCCAACACGTAACCATATTGAGTCTGAGTCGTGTAAACATCATACCAATCATTCTTCCACAAAAACGCCGAAGAATAAGTTGTGTAAGATATCTGATCCCAAGTGATCGCACATCGTTTTGTTTTGTCGATCAATTCAGCGACAATGATGTCTGGCTGCAACGATAGTAATTCAAGCAAATTATCTGTCATAGAATTCCAGTTCCTCCAACAACAACTCCACCACGTGCAGGAATGAAACTACGAGAAACCGACAACCCTCCGACTTTCACACCGCCAGTAGCGATAGCCGGATTCTTCAATTTTGAAAATATACTTGTGCCGCCACCGACTACTCCGCCATAAGACCTCAACCTAGAAATACGGGTACAATCAAGTTGATTTTGAATGGCCATCAGAGATTCATCAACTTGTGCCAGATAAATCTCAACAATCTGATACAGTTCAGAAAGTTCCGCAACAGCAAAAGAATCTACATTGTAAATAGACCTTCCGTTTCTTATGAAGTCTATTCTGTGAGTCGTTTTCAGGTAAGTCAGAGTTACATTATAATACCTGTTATCAACTTGCCAATGTGTTTTGTAGACGCTGGGACGCAATCTATCCCAGACCACGGCACAACCCTTGGTTTTTTCGATCAATTCAAGGATCAAGATCCTCGGATAGAGATAGTCTAAGCTATAAAGATTGTCTGCCGTTATCATACCAGTATTTAGGCAGACACCGATCAATTGCCGTGTTCTGTAATCATTCTACGGATTGTTCCGCTCTCAGATCTCATCGCAATTGAATTTGTCACAGGGCCATTTGTCGTAAATCTTACGCCTTTTAGAAGCTGGCCATCTGTAATTCCGGTAGCAGCAAACATGCACGGGCCGTTAACAAGATCCTCTATTTTCAAAATTCTCTCTTCCAGAGCGTAACAAGAATCTCCGCTGATTGTCATTTCACGACATTGAAGCATACCGCCCATACACTTCATGGCAGCGGCTGAAATTACTGCTTCGGGGGCACCACCAATGCTCCAATACATGTCGATGCCGCTATCTGGCACACAGGTCGCAATACAAGCAGTCACATCGCAGTCTGAGATGAATTTGATCCTACAGCCGATCTTTCTGAGTTCTTCCACCAGCGGCTTTGTACGAGGTCTATCCAGAACGCAAACAGTGACGTGTTGTGGAGATTTCCCAAGAGCAGCAGCAACTATTGCAATATTTGTAGCGGGATCTTGATCAAGGCTAATTGGCTGTATGTATTGAGCGACTTGCGGCCCAACAGCAAGCTTGTTCATGTAGAAAGTTTCAGTCTGATACATCGCTCCGACATTAGCCAATGCGATCACAGACATCGCTTCATACCCGCCTTTGGCAGTTGGCGTTGTACCCTCGATGGGATCAATAGCAATGGAATAATCTGGAACTCCAGAACAATCTTCTCTGTAAGTCGAAGGATCATTGTAATCTGTTGCTTGAAAATCAACAGATCTGTTCAAGCCCACAATCTCACCTTGATACAATCCATGTGATTCATCTTTTTTTCCTTCTCCGATGGCTATTTGAGCACAAAAATCAATCTTGTTCAGACGATCTCTGATCGCTTCTGTTGCTGCCAGATCAGCCGCTTCTTTGTCGCCTCGACCAACCCATTCTGCCGCATGAATCGCTCCAGCTTCTGTAGCTCTAACCAAATCCATGTGATAATTTTTCATAAAATTTCCTTAACTGCTTTGAAGTATATCGCATCCATCTCAGACTGAAAGTCTTTATGATAACAGATGATATCACTAGACATCATTGGAACATCTGGGTTATGTGCTTCTCTGAGTTCATCAACCGGATTGTTGAAAAAATTATCTGGATTGTAAAACTTAACTCTGATTGATCTATGAACATAGTTCATCTTCAAAATGGCCTCTCCTAATTTTGGCAGAGTCCATGGCATTGATTCTATGAACATAACTGGTTTGAACTCCTCGATAATCTTTTTCGCTCCAACCAATGCCTTAAGTTCATCGCCTTCAATATCTAACTTGATGAAATCACACGTATTAAGATTCAAATCATCCAAAGCTATTGTTTCAACTTCGAAATCAGAATCGAAACGAGGCTCTTCTGTTAGAAAAACTCCGCCATAGTGCTGCATCTCTTCATCGTAAAATGGAACTCCAATGTCATTTTTCAGCAATGGCGATGGACAGAAAAGTTTCTTGCCAGACACATCTCCTACGGCTTTACAATGTGCTCTAACATTGTACAGATTGTTTGCGGCAATGTTACCGCACATTGTATAATACAAAAACTCTTGTGGCTCAAAAGCAATTACAGTGTCTGCTTTTTGAGCCAACGGGATTGTCATGTCACCAATATTCGCACCAGCATCAATAACCACATCCCCTGATTTGATAAATCGTAACATCAAAGCAATTTGCTTCTCGTAACATTCTCCATACAAATCAAAAGATCTGCCAGTCCACTTATCGTTAGCCGGATAGAGCATTGGTCCATATCGGCAGTTCTTTATTTTTATCATAGATGTTCACAGTCTGGCGGTACAAAAGGTTTTGCTTCATCAATTTGTTGTTGCAATAGATTTATGATTTGATCAAGTTGAATGCTAATTTTCTGCAATAGCTTAATTTGTTCTTCCATAGATGCCTTTATTTCAAATAGCCCCTGATTCATGATTAGCAACCAAATCCATTGTTGTTCGATAACTGTCAGAATCAAAATGTTGAGTTGAGAATTCCAAAATTACAGTGTCTTCGATAGCCTGTATTTGATGTTTCAAGCCGGGCTCTACATGAAAAGCATAACCCGGATTCATCTGCAAATAAGAAAAGTCCTTTTCATCAGAGCCATAGGTCATCCAAATGAGACCAGACTCAACAAAAAGGACTTCATCTTTTAGATCGTGGTGATGGTAACTCAACCACCAGCCTTGTTTAATGAACAGCTTCTTCCCACAATATTTTTCACTGTTGCAAATCCAAAGTTCCCAGCCCCACCGCTTGGGAACATAATTCATTTCACGTGGTTTTATCAAGCCGCTCATGTTTCTCCTTATCCGGTGAAATATACCCCTTTTTTGCCACGGATACCGACATAGGGGCTATTTGCTGCATTGTAAGCAGCCCACACATCTTCATCATAGAATTCTGAGATCGCTTTTAAGAAGAAAGGGATCGCTTCGTCCAAATTATGTGGAACAAAATGATTTGCATCCACCCCAACATTCACAGAATTCAACTGATACTTCCAAGCTCCGTGAATGTGTCCCACCAAATTGAACATATCATGCACGGCTCGACTGGGATAATGCGTGACATTGCATTTAATTCCAGCCACATCCAATTCCAGCCCTTGCCCTTCTGGAACCACTTCTTGAAAATGCTTTAGCAACTGATCGTCTGTAAAAACACGATCATGGTTCCCTCTAAAGACAATTTTCTTGCCATTGAATCGGTCTACTTCTCCCAGAAACTCTGGGTACTTCTGATAACACACATCGCCAACCATATACACCAGATCATCTGGTGCAACAATTGCATTGTGTCGTTCGACCAAAACTTCAATCATTTCTCTTTGATCTTTGAATGGCCTCTGCATGATAGCCATTCGATCTTCACCCAAATGCCAATCGGCTGTAATCCATCGTTTCATCAGTTCTTTCATCCTTGAAATCAGGGGCACGGCATACAGCCGCTAGAAGAAGAAAATTTAGATCGTCGTACACAACGGCGTCTTTATTCTCTTGCGAAATCAACCAGTCTAAATATCTTGTGCTAGCAGCACCAACTGGTCTTCCATAAAGAACACGTTCGGGGGATTTAGCAACCCAATACCCGAACTCTACATTTGTCGTAAGAGCAGGCATTGTTTCCATGTTCCGAGGAACCCAGAATACAATCACCGAAGCAAGCTCTAATCCTGCTCGCTCCCACGAAACTTGATCTGTATAATCAAATTGAACAGACCAATCTTTTCTCTCTGGAACTAAAACTGTTCCCTCAAATCCAGCTTCTTCAAGAATTTTGATAGCAACTGGACGCCAAGATGGAATCACGGCACCCACGCCAGTCGGACCTGCCAAAAAAATTCCAACATCTCTTCCATCAAATTCCTCATCGTCAGAATACAAGACTCTCAAGGCTTATCATCTCCTTCTTCAAGAACTTCCAATTGCTTGACATCGAATGTGTCAATGCCTTCTGGCCAGCAACAAATATCTCGTTGCAACTCCGCAACGATGTTCTGGCCTTGTTCATTCATACAAATGATCTTGCTGCCACGCTTGACCATTATGTGTTGTCTTTCAATTTCCATCGTTCAAAGCTCCTGCTTTCCAGATGTCTCCATTTTTCATTCGCTTTTCATCTTCGTAACACATGGTGTTACGTCTGTAAGCTTCGTTCTTAACGTGATCAAGCACTCCACGAATCACCAATTGACGACGAAAAGCCATAGTGGCGTCTTTGTTGTTGCCGCCGACATTGACTGTTTCAATTTGACTCATGATCTTGTCAAGAACGCCATTCATATAAGCTCTGGCACCATACCCTGCTTGTGCAAATGCCGTAGAGTCTCCAAGGAAGCCCCAATACACAGCACTGATGGCATAGTTCATTTCTCCTGCCGCAGACATCGGGTCTGTGCGATTGAGAGCTACAGCGATGCTGTCCGCAGCATTCTCCAACGACTTCCTCTTGCTTTCGTTGAAGAAAGTCGAATTGAATGCCGGACTTGTGTAATCTGGAACTCCCAGAAACTTACGCACCAAACGATTTACAAAATACCCAAAGAATTCTCCCTTAAGATAAGGGTTGTCATTGGGATCATTGAGTATGCCCAATGTGTTTTCAATGAACGTATGAAACTTAACTCTGTCTTCTTGCTTAATGTACGGCATCTTTTTCTCCTTTGAATTCAAACACAAAGTGTTCCGCAAACGGAACCAACTTGGTGTCAACTATGTCATAAAGTTCATCAATCGTTCCGTCGTTTCTGACGAATACATCAAACAGGTTCATCCCTGCTGGCGGTTGAGAAGCGTCTGGCAAAACGCCAGTTAAGGTTTCATAATCAACATCTCTCAAGTCCACGAACTTTGCAGTGGGAGAGAACGCTTTGAAGCACCAGTCGATATACGGTCGAATCTGGGCTTCTGATCCATTTGGATCATCATTAAGTCTATCTGGCCTGCCAATCAAAACATTCAATCCACCCTCATCTTTGACACGAGTGAACTCATTGATGTAGCGAACATCTGAAATGATCTTTGGATTTGAATCTCTAAAAGCAAGATCCAACCAGATAGTTCCTCGAATCTTACGGAACCCATCTCCGATAAATTGAAGAGCTTGTCGAACAGGCATGTCGAATCCGGGAGGAGCTTCCGCTTTCACCTTCCACTCTTCAACAAAAGCCATATCAACTCCGAATGTTTCGCAATACACTCGTTTGACGTTGGACGCAAATGCTGATCGCATCCATTTTGGTTGAGACACGTTCAATTTTTCACAAAGACGATCAGCCAGTGTGTCTTTGCCGTGTTGTGCCTGTGAAGCAACTCCAATTACAAATGCCATTCTCAGTCCTCCTTGATTTATTGTGCTTTCAAAGCGTCTACTTTGCTTTGAATGGTTTGTTTTCTGACCAATCCAGCCAGTTGATCTACAACTTTGCCGTCTTTCATAAACAACAGTCTTGGGATTGATGAAATACTGTACTCTGCCGCCAAGTTTGGGTTTTCATCAGTATTGACTTTTACAATCTTAACACCTGTTACTTGCTCTAAAACTGGGGCTAACATCCTGCAAGGCCCACACCAATCTGCGTAAAAATCCACCAACACAAGACCTTCTTTAGTCTCTGACTCAAAATTGCTTTCATTAACGATTTTCATTATTTAACTCCCAATGTATTTCTGTGTGACAGTTCTTGCAAACAAGAATGCACTTTTTCAATTCTTCAACTATCTTGTCCCAACTCTGGAAACGCAGAGTGTTCCACTGATGTTCTTTTTGCTCTGGATCTATGTGATGAAAATCCAATGCAGCAAAACATTTTTTGTATCCACACTTGCAGCACTTGCCGCCCATGTATTCTACCGCTTTTTCTTTTTTAACTCTACATCTCTTATGTCTACATGAACGACAAATATTGTGTCTGTCTGGATCGAAATGATTTTCATCATCCGTTCCACATTTCTTGCATAATTTTTTTGGAGCAGTTTGTAGTTTATGTTTCAGCATCCAGTAGTAAATCGTATTTACATGGACTCCCAACTCAACTGCCATTTGTTTTCTGTAATAACCTTTTGCAATAAGGTCTTGTAAAATTGATTTTTCCATGACCTATGTATGTTTTTGATGTAAAAGTTTTTACATCAAAAACATACATTTTGTCTTTTGGTTAAATTACGGTATATTAGAGTGTCAGCAGACACGCATTTCACCATTTTTTAAGATGGGAGTCAATATCAATGTCCAACAAACAAATCGAACGTATCTGTAATAACTGTCAACTTTATGACGCAAAATCTGGAGAATGTTCTGTTGTTGTTCTTCATGGAGGCAGAAGATTCAAAGTTCCAATGGAACCACAAGACAAATGTCTTTATGAAACCGAGTATTTCAACCCTACCACAAAGTCAATGGAAGACATGGCTGGAGATATTCAAGAAGTGAAATTCTGGCTAGAAAACGACAAAGGCCAAAAGGTGGGGAAAAAGAAGTGGTGGCAATTCTGGAAGATGAACGAAAAAACAGTGGTTAAGATGGAGTACCCACAAGGCTTTTTCGGCAAAGAAAAAGAACTTGAAGAGATGGGCGATTAAAACCCCTCTAAAGCCCAATCTACTATGTGCTCATTCTTTCTAACAGGCGGCCCCCACAATTCATCTGTTGACAAAAACTCTGAAGTTTCTGAATTTCTGACAGTTATGTCAAAAGTCCCATCGGGATCATACATTATGATCACCTGTCTGCATTTTTCCTTGGTGTCAAAGTTTTTTAACCAAGGAGAGCCACTTACCCATATCTCATACATATCAAACCTTAAGCTCCTCAATTAGTTCATCAGCCCTCAAGCATCCAGTGAATTCCACCTTAAACATCAATTGAATCTTGTATCTCTATCATCCTCGCACCTTCCAAGGCTTCTTCTGCTAACTTAGTGCTGCACTTCATGATTTTAGAAAGGCTGCTGGCATCATAGTTCAAGAAGTCGCCCAACGTCTTGATCTTTTTGTCTTTGAGTCTGTTTGCTCTGACATGACCGACGTTTGGAATCTGAACCAATTCAATCAGATCTGCCTCTACACCATACTGAAGACGCATCTTGAAAGTCTTAAACCATTTTTGCTTGTCCCATTTACAACTCATGTTGTCGATGGCGTTGACGACCTGCATTGTACGTTCCAGATCAACTAACAGTGATCCTTGCAAAGCAGCAAAGGCTTCAACCCTTTTTCCCTTCAGCATGTTGAAGTAAGCAAATCCATACTTGATGGCACCCAACAAGAACGTGTCTTTGCCAAACAGCCGTTCCACTTTGCCTTGAAACGTCCCCATCTCCTCTTTCTCGTGACGATTAGCAATGGCCCATTTATTCGTATCCACATTCCCCATTGCCATAGCAAGAGCATAGTCATTGTCTTCAAGCTTCTGATCAAACACATGCTTGAAGTTTCTTCGCAGATCGGCTACGTCAAATGGACTGTAGTAAAACATCGAAGCGACTTTTCCGATGGCGGTGCATTTGTATTCGCCATCTTCAACAATGATTGCTCGCTTTTCTTCCAACATTTGTATCGTGCGATCCACAACAGCATCATTGAAATCTTGATTTTGATGATGAGCAAGACTTTTGCGAAACCACAGATGAAATCCTTCCTTGGTCTTGATGCTGCCGTGATGAATTTCACTGACAACATGAAAAGCCAAAGTCTTATAGTGAGGATTTTCTGGCTTACCGATGTAAGTCAACATCGTCGAACGAATGAGAGACTTTTCTTTAAGTCTGGCAATCTCTTCTTTCTTTGTGCTCTCTGGCACCAAAATGTAAGCATCACCACGAGGGTCATACTTGGGGCGACCTGCACGTCCTACCTCTTGCCAGATGTCATAATTTTCAACAACGGTCAAGCCTCTGTGAATCCCAGTGACAATCACACGACGAGCCGGAAGATTAAGTCCCCATGCCAATGTTGAAGTAGCAACCACACAGCGAAAGCTTGGGTCGTTCTTGAAGCGATCTTCAAGATCACGTCTTTTCTTCAGCCCCAGATCAGCATTATGGAATTCCGCAGTAACTCCATGTTGATCCAACGCCTCAATCATCAACTTGCCGGTTCGCTTAGTGTGAACAAAGATCAAAAACTTGTCATTTGGGTAATAGTCTACGATGGAACAAGCAGAATTTACCTTTTGTTCTTCTTTGGCATCGTAGGACTTATCGCCGTCATAGTAAGCCTCATAATGAATACTCAAAGGACAAGGACGATAATCAGACTCCAAGAAGTATGTGTCTCTGCCGGTCAGTTTTGTAGTCCAGCCACAAATCTCATCGACATTAGGCATTGTGGCCGACAACAACACAATTCTAACCTCTGGATTGATCTCCATCATCTTCATCAAAGCGACTTCAATATGGTCGCCTCGACCGGGTACAGTCAACAAGTGGCTCTCATCAAAAACGATGGTCCCAACATCAGACAAAAACTTGCTTTTGTCTGACTTGTTGTTGCGACATCTACTCGCCAGCATTTCTGGCGTCATCACAATCAGATCCGATTTGTCTAACTCTGAAATACGACTGCCGGTAAACCGAAAGTCACCAGTCACAATCGCTGTGTTGATGTCGTTAAAATGATGCTTATCATCGGTCCAGTCTTGTTCTTTTTCACTGGCCAATGCTTTCAGAGGGCCAACATAGATGCCCCTGCCGCCTCGTTTCCTGATCTCGTAGGAAAGATACATCTCAGCACAAACAGTTTTGCCTGCTGATGTCGCCGCCGCAATCGCCACATTTCCATCACCAGCATAAGTGTCCATAAGACGACTTTGAACTGGATTGAACTCCTCAAAATCCCAAGAAGCGTACTTGAAATTTTTGGTTGGAACCAATGTTGGGCTATCGCTGATTCTAATCACTTCAGGCATTTGATCTCTCCTATGACTATCTTAATCGCCAACTAACGGAGGTTATACCTGAGACACATCAAGACATCAAGTGCGTCTTCTATGGCACCATGTGCAATGTCTTTATTGATCCCAGCACGCTTCAGACATTCTTTAAGATTTGGTGGGGCTTCATCTGTAAATGGATTATAGAACATACTGCCGGGATCGAGAATTCTGCGATGAAACTTTGTGTGATTTCCAAAGCCAATCTTCTGTAAAAATTTCAGATCAAAACCCGAGAAATTCTTGCCTGCAATCACAGCTTCATCCACACCATGCGACTTCAACCAAGCAGCGAATGATTCATCAAGACAATCGGCTGGCATGTAATTGAAGTGTGGAGTTCTTAGAGCTATACGCTCTATGATTTTGGCATTCATCATCATGGCATAAATTTCGCCACGATATCTGTTATCTTCTTTTGTCAAGTATGTTTGAAATCTCGGCAATTGATCCAGAGGTGTTTCCAGATCATCCAGAACTGCTCCAAACTCAATGATGTCACAGTATTCTTCATCAAGACCTAATGTCTCGATGTCGATGCTGACATATTTCCATTTGGTTTTTTCAACAACCGGTGCTGGTCCCATCATCACTTATTCTCCTTAGAAATGAATTGAAAAAGAAAAAGCGGACTGTAAGTCCGCTTTTTCTTTATGAAACTTACCTTCGTTCTGTTTGAGAGTTCTTCTTTTTGTATTCTTTTTGTAAGACCTCTGTTATTGTATCACAGATCTCGTAGACCTCTGTCGCAGAGGTGGCAGCAGACAAAATGGAATCCATGGCCTTGAAATGGCTCAAGAAATCCAATGCCTCCCCCATATCTCCTTGAAGTCTTTCGGTCAGACGAGAATTCAGAAATCTGAGATCTTCATCGGAAATCGAACTAACAAACTCTATTACCGTATTCTTGTTCATGGTGTGCCTCGCATGAAAATTCTAATTGCAGAAAAACTGGAACGACTGCTCCAGTCGAAATGGACCGAATTCTTAGACAGCCAACAGATAATGCGGCTATGCTTGGAATACGCCCGTAATACAGCGTACAAAACGCTGCAACAAAAGGAAATCCCCAAAGTGCAATTTCGTGCGTCTGTAACAAAATTTGTAGTCACAGAACCCCCATCGGAGTTTGAAATTTGGATTGAGTTCAGCATTCCAAAAGACAATGGTGTCATAATTGGAACACACGTGCTGTCTTTAAGCTTGGCCGGAGAGGCAAAGCTTAAAGAATCACATGGTACTCACTTTGTGGTCGAAACTTCTTAAACAACATCCAGTGTGCGGACAAGAGTTCCGTTATCATCCAACACACGGTCTTCACAGATGATTGTATCGTCGCCATCTTGAAACTGCAAGCCTAGATTGTAAGAATCCAACATTGTTGACCGGCCATCTTTTGAAGTGGCGACAACATAACAGTAATCTTCAACTTTCTTTAAGTCACCGTATTGGTCTTCTTGAGTAATTCCAATTTCGAGTGTGACTCCATCTGGCAGCATTAGTGAGACATAACCTCTTTCAATAAGCTGATGAATGATGAGATACTGAAGTTTGCTTGCTTTGGCATTAGCGTTTTTCATTGTGCTTACCTCTCGATAAAACGACGTTGACAGTATTTATCCAGAAGCTACTTCAAATCACAACAAATCTACAGAACCGGGGTGTAACAAATGAAAATCAAATCCTTCATAACTGGCCGGACGAGATTTCTTTCCCGGAGGCAAACGTCTTTCATTCGATGTTTTGGCAGCCCAACAATAGACTTTTCTGTTGTTTCTAAAGAAATCTACATAAGACAAATACTTTTGTCCCATGAATAATCGTCCGACCTTGCAGACAATATTAAATGGAATGAATGGAATTTGAGGCGATTGAATTTGAATTGTTTCTAAAATATGACGTTCATAATCTGCCCTACTGAAACAAACTGATATTTCATAACCATCAACTTGAATAACTCTATTTTTAAGACACAAAACTTTTTGTTCTTCTTCAAAAGAAACAACTGGGAAAGAATAAGGGATCAATTGATCAGCCATCGCCTTCATTGAATCAATAGAATTTTGTATCTCTGTGTTCATTTTGGGTATATACCCATCAGACACTCCACTTGTCTCCATACAAACTATCTTTGTCATATTCCGCCCTCGTCAATGTTTTGTTTATCTCCAAAAATTGAGCACGATTTACTGCCCTGCCAGCATTAGACCAAATACCAGACAAATTTGTGTCATAACCATTTTTATTGATGCGATCCATAAACCATTCTCGAACCTGTTGCATTCCCAAAGATAAAGATTGATCAAATTTCAACAATTTGTATACCTCTGGAAAATCAAGCCATGCTAATCCAGTTTTTTGATCGCCCAAAATATACGGACGTGGAATTGGCTTGTCTTTAGTTACCTCAATGAAATGCAACAATAAACGAATCCAATTCTTGGTGAAATATGGATCGAGACAGGCAGTGTTCTCTGCAATTCTAAACTCCATTGTTAGTCTGCGGTCATTATCAAACGTAAATCCACCGCCACGAATAAAATGAAATGTGTTGATTGATCCATACTTGGATGTGGCAACACGAGTTATGATATCCATAGGATTCATGTCAAACTCTGTGTCAAACCAATCTGTCATCCCTATCAACTGACAATAACGATTGTTCTTACGTTGAGAAGGCACAGAATCAAAAAACACATGCTCACACTTGATGTAATAAGCAATTACAGCCGCCAGTTGCTCTGGCTCCAAATCGCTTATAGACGTGTGTACGTGCAAAGAACACAAATGATTAGCTTTGATCTTATCGTCTTTGGACATCGCTTCTATGACATGCAGAAGCCTTTGTAGGCCATGCCAGCCTTTGAATACAGGAGTGTTTATCTCCAACCCACAACTCATGTCGTGTTTCATGATCCAATCACTATTGTTGTGAACGTAATCCCATGAAGCAATTTTAACATTGCCCCCAGAAGCCTTCCTAACAACGCAAGCTACATAATCTGCCCCATTCGGAATTTCTCCGGCATCTGGATCGGGTCTCTTAATAACCCCATTCAGTGTGTTGAGTTCGATTTCTACTCCGAACCTTCTTAAAGATCGGCATTCAAAAGGTCTGTCCATATATCTGTATTTTAAGTACAATTGAATTATCAGTCAATCCGTTTCCGAGGAAGGAGCTAATTATGGCTAATTGTTTGCTTGTAAAGACGCAAGACAAGAGAAGGTTTCTTGTCAATGAAAAGAACATGCCGTCTATAATCGAATATGTAAAAACTTTTCATGCAGAAGTTTATCTGGTGGAAGTCTTAAATGGAAAAGTTATCAATCTGTTGAAAAATTTGGCAGGGGCCATTTGCAACCCGGATTATGACACAGAAATGGAAATCAACATCATTGAAAGGATTTATCCAAGAAGTCGCCCTAGAAGCTCTATCTTAAAGAACGCAAAGAAGATAAGAGAGTTCATTCATTCCAGACTATCTAATGGAAAGCCGGTATCTTTGAAAGACTTGAAAAAGCGTTACAAAAATTGTGACATCACAAATGCTTGCTTGTGCAACCATTTGTCAGCCGTAAGAAAGCAATTGGCTAGAAGCGGCAAAATCATCGAAAAAATCGGGCAGGGGAATTATTGTTTGGTAGAGTAATAGATTCGATTTGTAATTGGTTTCGTGATCCACAGGAACACGACGCATCGGAGAACTCCTGCAATGAAACAAAAGATTTTATGTTCTCTGAACATGCAGACGAAATTATGGTCGATGGTCAAGGCATCGCTTTAAGAAGAGGAGACCAGACCAGATATTTCTCCCATCAAGAACTTGATGTCGTCCTATCAGAAATTACAGATGAAGATGTTCTTGGCTGGTTGCTTGAAAACGAAATAGGGCAGGTAGACAATCCTGACTACCTGCCCTATGATCGACGATCAGGATTTTAATCCTTATTCATCATCTGCATACTCGTCGTAATTCTCTGACTCGTATGCGTTGCCGTCTGCATCAAACTTCACAGACTTCTCTCCGTACTCGCCACTTTCTGTGGCCATAATGCCACCGCCCCACCTGTCGAGGTATTCCTGAACCTCGGCTTCAGACTCAGCGTCAATCAGTTTTGGACAATCCAAAAGAACCTGCGTCGGAACTCTGTTCTCTGACTTCTTGGCTTTGAACTTGTACTCTGCTCGACCTTCAGGCAAATATGCCTCTGCCACAGAGTAAGTGCCCTTACCTGAGACTCTCGAACCTTCAATCAAACATGTCAATAAACCAGAAGTTGGATCAATCCCATCTTCCCAATACAATTTGACATCATTTGCTTCAACAAATGGCCGGAACGACCGATTCTTCGTGTTCTTAACCTGCATGTTGATGCCAGAAAACGTCTCCCGCTCCTTTTGCTCGATCTTCTTTCTGGTTGAGCATCGGAATCTCAATGAAGAATAGAATCCCATTGCTTTTCCACCCGGTGTGATTTCTGGAGACCCATATAGCACGCCAATCTGATCACGAACCTGATTGATGATGTAAACAGTAACACCTCGTTCGGCAATCATGGCCTGCAACTTACGCATTTCTGTGCCGATCACCTTTGCACGTTCACCCGGCTGTTCATGACGACCAACAATCGTCTTCCAATCTGTGACACTGAAGTCCATTGGCAAATCATTCTCCCGCAATTCTCTTTCGCACGGAGGCACTGTCAATGAGTCAAAGACTACAAAAATTGGTTTTTGTTCTCGTCCTTTTTCCTTCTCGTATTTGCGAATGCTAGTTGTGCTGACGTGGATCTGACGGAAAGCTCGCTCAAGCGACGGCGGCGTATACCGCACAACTTTCTTGGTATCCAAATGACTGGTCTTCTTCATGAAGTCAGCATTTGTTGCGTTTTCGCAGTCGAGAATAATTACCCACGCACCCATATTCTGGGCACCACGCATACAATTTGATGCGATCAAAGACTTGCCAGAAGCAGGTGGGCCATACGCTTCTGTAATCTTGTCGCCCGGAATTCCGCCATGAATATACCTGCCGGAGCAGCCATAGTTAATGGAAAGATTGCCGGTGTCAATAAAAAATCCGACATCTTCGATATCCTCCAAGATGTCTCCGCCTGTGTTTGCCGCAATTGCGGCGTAATCTTCATCAGTGTCGATTACATCGCTCACTACTTTTTTCTTAGCCATGGAATGTCCTCCTTAGTGCCGTGCCGTGCCAATGGAAGGCACAATAATAAACAAGCTGTAACAAAAATGAGGGGCGGACAACGCTGTCCGCCCCTCTGAGAAAGGCGATTACTTGCCTTCCATTTCCTTCAAAGCGTTGAAGAAGTCCTCATCTCCGATGGGGATGTCTTCAGTTGGCTTCGAGCTTGTTTCCGAGGCAACCGTTGTGGCTGCTGCTGACGGCACTCCTGCTGGGACAGACACGCCGCCCGGCTTGTGTTCCATCAACTCCCTCACTTCTTCCGCAGCCTTCTTGCCCCACTTGGCATCAAAGCTGTTCGTGTCGAACTTCTCGACATCATCAGGAATCAAACCACGGTGAATGGCCAGTTCCTTCTCAAGAACTTCAAGTTCTTTCGGATTGCGAAGCTTCGTCAAGTCGTGCAGAGCTTCTGCCCACTTCTTGACTTCTTCTGGTGCTCCCGCTGGGGAAGTAGTGCGAGCAAATCCAGATCGCTCGTACTTAGGGAATCCGTCGCCGCTTGTGATTTCCTTACGAATAATGAAATCGTAGCCAGCCTTGAGATCTGTGAAGTTGCCGAGCTTCGAATCAGGATCACCATCTTCTCCAACGATGGCACGAATCAGTTGCTTGTGCAACGTCTTGCCAACGCTAAGAATGCGTGGTCCAACATTTGTAAGAACGGCACCACCTTCGCCCGGCATAGACCGAACAATGGCGTTGTAATAGTACCTTTCGACCGGCTTGATTTCACGAGCCTCGTTTTTCAACTTGTTGGCTTCGTTAACGTGACCGGCCTTTTCCAGCTTGTCGGCCTGTGCCCACAGTCCACTGTAATAATCACAGATTGGACAGGCAATGGTGCGTTCCCATTTGCCGTTGACGAGCGGACGTGGGCAGTGAATGCTCCGACCGTTCATCTTGTGGGTGCGATTGTACTGATAGAGCTTTCCGCCACGCACTGGTGGCAGAATGCGTACTGAAACAGTACCGGTTTGACCGGGCTTAACGTCCGGCATTGGCACGAATTGGTCAAGAAAATTTGCCTGACCAGCTTCGTTGAGACGAGCGTCTTCGCCCATCATTTCTTCGAGATCGAGTGTTCCAAAATCTGACATGGTAGTCTCCGTAAGTGAAAAGTAATCTGTAACACAGTTGTTTCAGATGGTTGTCTTATACTACTTTTCGAAAAACGGGTCAATGGACTTTAGCGGTCTTTAAGAATTTTCTGTAGATTCGCTTTGCGGAGCCTTTATTACAGAAACTTCCGCCACATCTTTCATTGGTCTGTTTACAGAAACTTTGCAATCCGCAGAGCCTCCTACGCCCATGTCAGACTGATTATCAAACATTCTACGAGCCGCTTCCATTTTTTCTTCCAGAGTAAAATACCCTTCGTTTTCAAGCTGCTCATTGATTTTTGCTTTCTGTTCCACTTCTCGATTGTACTCTGCCTCAAGTGCTTTAAGAATCAGAATATTCTTCTCTAATTGAGACAACGTGTCATCACTGGCTTCCAGCAATTCACGATCTCCCATGACTTGATCAAAATGTTCCAAGTCTCGTTGCAGTTTCTTGAGCCTCTTCTCACGACGCATTTCTTCTCTGGCCTCACGAACCGGAGCACGCAATACCTCACGTCTGACGAGAACTTGTTGTCGATTGCTCTTTTCACGAGCTTTTCTCTTCTGCAATTTCCTCTGTTCTTTAGATGTCATGATCTTCCTTTCTTATTTCCTGTTAGGACGCAAATCTGGAACTTCAAACAATTCTTCTGGAATAGTCCCGTCATCTAACGGGATTCCAGCAGGAATATCCGCCTGAGTAGGCCGGTTAATTTGTTTATAAGGCTGCGGCTGTCTTTCTTCTGGGTGAGTTCCGATGGTAAGTTCGTTTTCGTGCATAAGCCTTGGTCTGGATTCTCTGCCTCTGCCATTTGATCCTGAAAACCCCAACTGTTCATCAGCGAACAAGCCCCTCCCTGCTACAGTAAAGTATTTTTCATCAAGAATCATCACTTTACCTTCATCATCCGTCAACGCAATCTCCTGAGCATCCAATCTAACGTCGCCAGAAGCTGTTTTCTTCGGAATGACAGCATGTACAGCATACTTACGATCTTCTGTAAATTTGAGCTTGTTCCTTCTGGCTTCATTGGCCCATTGTAGCGGCTCAAAATATACATGATAGACGGTTTTGTTTTGATTGATCTGTGGTCTTGGAGTCTTGGTAATTGGAACACGAGTGTTGCCATCATACAGATTCGATAAATCTGCTGGAGCTTGCTTCATTGCAATCATTTCATGCGGTTGCATTCCGGGAGGCACCATCAAACCCTGCTGTACTTCTTCAACTAAATCTTCAGCCAAAGCCTCAGCGGTACTCCCCAAGTGATACTTTTTGTTCTTTAAGATAATTCCACGTCCATCCGCAGACTCCTTAAAGTTGATTTCACTTTTTACAAGTTCGTAGACTTTAACGTCTACGACCCAAACATCTCGACGAGCCATCTGGGCCATAATCGCCGCAGCACATTTCTCCAAAGGAGTGTCATCAAAAGGCTTACCGACTTTTACAGTCTTCTCTTCTTTTGAGTCCGTGTTGTAACCACCATCTTCCTTACGTGGGTGGAACGTATACTTAATTTCGAATCCCATTTTTTCTCCTGTTACCTTTGTACGATGCCTACACCATAACGAGTATTGAAAATCACCGGTTTACGGTTTTTTACCCTACAAAACTCGTGAAAGACATCATGTGCTGTTATATAGTCTGCGACTAATAATCCTTCAGGCTTCAAAAATTTCCATAAGAAACTCAGATGTTTCAAATATCTCTCTTCCCCAAAATTTTCTGTAAGAAACCCAAGATCGAATCCAACAAAGTCTTTTGTGTGTGGAGTTTCCAATATGCCGTCGCTAAGTCCCATATATCCAATTGGACCTCCCGGAGTAGCGTTGTCACAATGCTTTGTGTGAAGTTTAAGATTTGATTCAATGATGCGAGCAGATAGATCTCTGTCTTGATCCATGGCTAACCATTGTTCTACTGTTTTACATGATGTAAGAAAACAAGCTCCAACTAGGCCCAGTTTGGCCCCAATCTGATAAACAACCTTGGGTGTTAGTTGTTTGCCCAAATGATAGTAGAATGGCATATAATTGAAGTCTTGGTAGTCTCCTGCATTCCTAGAAGATTCATCCAACAGTTTTGTCCCAGCCAACAAATTCTGTGGCGACATCAATCCAAGCTCAAGTTGTCTACGAATAAGTTCTGCGTCCATATAAACAAAAAGAGTGTGACAGATGAATAAACTTCTGCCACACTCTTAGATGGAGGTGTTTCGTGAGCCTCATACCCACAAGTCGCTTTTTAGCAACTTAGCCGCAGTGATGCTTAATTCTTGTCAATCAGGCACCCACTCCATCCACAATACAATAGTAGGAACCACATGATTTTAATTCATATTGTGTTTTTTGTGCAAATTTCTTATAGATAGTTTTATGGCAACTTTCAAAGAATTCATTGAAGCGACGGGCGTAATCCGTCAAGATTTCAGCCATTTGTCTAAAGATGAAAGATTGAAACAGGGCAAAGATATAGGAGAGAAATTCATTAAGAATGAACTCCTTAAACATGGTATCAGAATTGTTACTGTTGAAAACAAACAATCACTAGACACCAAATTGAAGATTGATGGATACCTCAATGGAAATCCCAGTGAACCAGTTCAGCTAAAACTAAGAAAAACAGGCGTAGGTGGTGATGACATCGCTTATGAACTTGTATTAGGCTTTGATCCAAGAATGCCTGTATTTGATCAACTCAAAAATCCGCATACTCAAGGACGTGATTACAAAGGCCAAACTGTAAAACACTACTTTGTACTGAATCAGGATGAAACTCAAATCTACCATGTGCCTGCCGAAATGTTAAAATCAGCCGCCATGGAGGCCGTCACTGAATCTGGAGGAATAATCAACAGAGCCTTCAAATCCAAGAACGGAGTTGAGCTAAGACCAACAACGGACAACAGTTCCGGGATTGGAAAATTGATGGCCTTCATCCCAGCAGGAAGAGTTGCCAAAGAAACCTATCAAGTTGGACAAGGACAAATCCAGCCGACATTCGGAGCGAACTCTGGTCCGCACACATCAATGTCTAAGAAAGATTTCAATATAGCTGCTGCCGATGAAAGACTTAAAGCATTGCAAGCCAAACAGAAAGCAGACAATGAATTACGCAAACGCAACCAACCGCCTCAAGCTGGAGTCGCTACTTCATAATGCGTATTCAAGATAGTTCTGTAGACAGCCATATTTGGCGTCTTCCTCTCGAACCAATAATTGTCTGATCCGTTCCCATGATAGATGTGCTCAATCGCAGCCGCTACGGCTGGAGATCGTGACATGCCAGCGTGGCAATGGATCATAAAGCATTCAACCTGTGGCCACATCTCAGCCACGAAATCCAAAATTTGCTGTGCCTTTGCTTTATCAAAGATCAACTCTGGAGGCGTTGTTGGTCTGGGGAAATCAATGTCCTCAAATGCCATTTGAAGTAAACCCACCCTGTTTTCTTTCGACAACACAGGGTGAGTTCCTATATCTGTAGTTATACTGATGGCTGCCCACGGAACATCACATCTATGATCACGAGCTTGTGAAAGCGTCTTGACCTCGATGCACTTCCTGTTATCTTTTGTAACCATTAAATTTTCTTTCTACCAGTTCCTGAAATCCTCTGGCTGACTTACTCAGTCCAGTTCTGACTGCCACTGGTTTGACATTCTTAACTTTTGCAAAAAGCTCTATTGTAATTGCAGTTCCATTGCCATCTGGTTCAATCGTCACTTTAGTTGTTTGATCTTCGATCAAACCTTCGTGAACTTCAACCAATGCAGAATTGTAGTTGACCTTCTGACCATTTTCTTCCACTGTTTCACGAACTGTGAATTCCATAAGACCACGTGGAGTGTCTTGTCTTAGTCTGACCTTTTCACCGTCCTGAGAAACGATTTCACTACCAGTTGATCTGGCAACTTCCTTGGGGTTATCTTTGAGCCATTTTGCTACAACATCTGGTTTGGCTCTGACTGTAAATTCTTTTGTGTGATGAGACTCTCCAGCAAACAAAGAAGCTGACAATCCAAAAACTGCAACAACTGCGGCTATTACTATTTTCATGTGTCTGTTACCTGTGATTATAAACGAGAAGAGACCAACCTGTCAACGCAACAAGTGTGGTCTCTATCTCTGGGTTTGTTTGAGTTCTGCATAAATTTTCACTCACTTAAGAATGAACAAACTTCCTCATAAGCTTTCCTCTCCGCAAATTCAGTTTGAGACATCATTGAGGTTAGTCGCATAACTATTCAAATTTGCGATTGACGGACTTAACATATCTACGCTTATCATCAGATATTTAAGATACGTGATAGTGTCTCATGTGATTAAACATGAAGGTAAATTGAATATCATCGACACGACTTAGCATCCCGCCATAGCTTAAACCTGTAAATTCGTAATTTTCTAATTCCGCAGAAATTCCTTGATAAACTCTCAGACGTGAGGTGTGACCAGACAAACCTTTACGATGTGCTTCCGCCAAAAAATTCATCAATTCTTTGTCGCCAGTTGAATACATGGCATCCTTAAAGATGATCGAAACAGAACCTGACAACATAGAAGAATCTATGACATCTACTCTACGAGCTTTGAGAGAAAACAAACCATTTTTACTGAACTCTGATGTCCAAATTTTCTTCTTTTTCTTTTCGTAAAGTTGTATCCAATGATTTTTCATGCGACCCACCTTGATTATGACTGTATCTATTTAGTGAAGACAAAAAAAAAGAGTCGCCATCAAGGCGACTCTTTATGACACTTGTTCATTTTAGAACAAGTTTTCTTTTCCAAGTCCTGTCTCAAACCCAGACTCTGCTTCGTCATAAGATTTGACAGTCTCTTCAATAAGATCGTCATTGACGTTACTGGGAGCCATATAACCTCGACCTCCCATGATGTCACCATGCAGCTTGTCGATCATCTTACGTTGCATGTGACCCATGCTCTGAGCATTGTCATGGTTCTTGTCCCATGCACGTAAATGTTGCTTTAGACGATTGACTGCATACTTGGCGTCATTCGACTTTTCTTTCAGACTCACAACATCTGGATCTGCCTTGGCTTTCGCCTCAGCCAATTTATCGCTGCCACCATCTTCTTTGGCTTCTACAAAACGCTCAGCAAACAGTTTTTCATGTCGCAACTCTAAGTTCTGTAAATTCTTTTCCGCCAAACAAAGATAGGCACCAAAATTGTCGTAATAACCAGCTTCTGTCTGAATGTATTGAGACAGACTGGCTTCATTAAATCTCAAATTTTCCGGGTCGATTTCAACGACCATCCCAGCAAATTCAAGCTTCTCTTTTCTCCCCATGATCTCCCCCTTTCCCTAGTAACTGTAGTGTTGTATCAAATCATTTTCGAAAAAACAAGAACGATTCTTTAATGATCATCCTTGTCATCGTCAACTGCGGGAAGCACTTCATCGTCTTCTGGAGCAAATGGCTTGATAATATGGTCCATCTTCACGTCATCAACTACACTCTCTTTGTGAGAATTCATCTTGTCCATGTATGTTGCTTGTGAAATTTCTGTAATTTTCAGATTCTGTTTATTGAACGACAAGTAAATCTGAAAACGACTTTCACCGTCACGTTGTTTAATAACATAAAACCGTCCTATCCCCAGTGTCTTCTCGGCGTCATTCTGCATGATCGAGAAACATCCATCCAAAGGACGAATCTGACCAAACGAATCGGCCAAATGTTCGTCGTCCAGACGCCCACCAGCGTTCTTCTGGACTTCCTTTGAACCACGGTTGGGCTGCATGGCCGTCGCTACGAACACATTCTCTTCTGTAGCCAAAGCACGTAAATCTCGCACTGTCTTTTCCCGACTTTCGTAAGTCTTCATTCCGGGAATGTCAGCCATTTCTCCGATGTAATCGACAATCACAAAGTCTGGATCAAATCCATGGAAGCGAAGTTGTGCAATGTAAGCTCTGATGATGTTTACTGTGGCTGTTCCAGCAGGAAACTGCTTAATGACAAATGGTATCTTGGAGTCATAATCAACTCCCTTGAGATTGCCCAAATCTTCAAAAATCGACTCACGATGTCCATACAAATTTTGGACCGGATAGCCAGTGAGAATCGCATCCATACGATCAGCGACTTTATGTTCCGCCAATTCCAAAGAGATGTACGCACCTCTCTTGCCACGCATCAAATTGGTTGCGGCAATACATCCCAACATGACCGACTTACCAACACCAGAGCCAGCTACAACAGAAATGATTTCCCCACGACCATAGCCGCCGCCATTGATTGTTTTGTCAATAGACTCCAACCCAGTGATGAATTGTTCTTTGTCTTCATCATCTGTGACCATTTGAGCATATCGCTCTTTGATTGTCTTGAAGTAATCAAGACCAATCTCAAAGTTCTGATGTGTGGTCATGGCCACTCGCATCAATTCATACACTTTGGTCCATGTGTCTTCAGCCTCTGGACTCCTTTCAATTTCCTTCAATGAATTGTGAAAGGCTTGTTTCACGGCTTGGATTTTTGCAAAACATGTAATCTTGTCCTGCAAGTAATCACGAGCATCTAGTCCGGGCTGAAAATAATCATACAGCGTATTGATCTCGCCTATGTAATAAGGCAACGCTTTGTTGTCTTTGAGATCACTTTTGATCTCTTGAACAATAAATGACTTCCCCGGCAAAATCTTGTATTTCTTAAAGAAATCAAAAGCCAGTGATGCGGCCTTTTGATGTGCTTTGTTTGTAAAATACGCTGGCTTGATCAAATCAAGCGATTGCAATAGGAATTGTCTGTCACACAGTACCAAAGCAATAATGTGTCTTTGGAACTCTTCATCCCACACGTACTTAACATCGCCTTCTGCGTCTGGATCTGCCAACGTAGGATCGTCAAAAATTTCACTCATGATTCCCTCTTTTCTCTCTTTTGTTATTGATCTCTTAGCTAATCTTGTTATTCCGATTCTGATTCGTAATAAGTCGGAATACTGATTTTGATGACATGTCTAGCTCTTTTTCCAGTACGTCTTTCTGAATTCCGGTCGCCAATAACCCAGCCATCTGATCCTGTTTGAATTAGCGGAATAATAACCCGCAAATTAGGAAGAAGTCGAGGGTCTTTAAGAACCTCATCCCAAGAGTACCAGCCAACTGGCTCCGTCTCACCATCTCTTGGAATTGGATCACCAGCATCGGTGGCGATTACTGCTTTGAAACAATGGATGACGTGCTGGCCATCTTGCATCGTGCCAAGTAATCTTACAGGAACGACTGGTTCATAACCAGTCTCTTCTTTGAGTTCTCGAACGGCAGCTTGGGCAGGGGTCTCGCCTTCTTCAACCTTCCCACCCGGAAGGTTAAGGCGACCCTTCTGCCAATCAGGTCTGTCTTTAAGAATCAACAAGACATGATTGGTCGGATTTGCTTTCCGAACCCACGAAATGACGTAGTGATTTAACATCACTCAATTTTACAGAAGAAGAATTGCTTAGTCAATCCTTGATTCGTCTGAGTTTGTATCCCAATCTTTCGACTGAACCTTTCTTTAGCAAGGTATTGATTTTACATCTACATACGCTTGCACACCCACTCTCCGCCATTTCTTCATCTGTAAATTCTCTGAAGCCAACTTCCTTGCCAGACTTTTTTGATCTACACTTTATCTGAGACTCACGCTTAGACTTATACAAATCAATCAACATCTGTTTGTCCGCTGATTCCAGATACAGCTTCTGTATTTCATCATCAGAAATCCATCTGTCTTTCGGAATCAAATCCAGCAATGTCTGAATGTCAGACTTAACTGGCTGCGTAAATGCTCTTTCTGGAATCCAGTCACGAGCAAGCCTCATCTTGATTGTGTCAATAGGAACTTCTGGGTATTCAACAGCCCATTCCGTTAGTGTTTTTTTCTGACCATTGTATTCAATCAAATCATTGCAAAGCACTGACTTGACTTTGATTTTTTTTTTCGGCTTTGGTGGAGGAGGAACATAAACAAACCCTACGGGATGTCTGACAACCATTCCTTCATCATTGAAACGAAAATAAGGCAAGAAGTTAACGGGACTTCGAATCCCATCACGGAACACCTTCTTTGCTCCCTTCATCATATTCTTTTGAATATCGTCACTAGGCTTGTCGTAACGGCACGGTTTGTAATTTGCAATCACATTAAACAATCGAACAGATGACATCTTCTGTTCAATCGCTAAAAATAGGAACTTCTTTGACAACTTAGGCTCACGGCCTTCTGATATAAGTTTGTCTAAAGATTCTTCGATAATAGATCTAAGAACTTCTGAAAATGACATATTATCTGACGAAGGCATTGTAGTTATCCTAAAAATTGTTTGGCGTGAAACATGTTTCACGCCAACCGTCCACAAGAACAAGACCGCAAAAAAGCTACAAGAACCTTGATCTGTTTCAAGAGAGTTGGATGCTCATCAATCATGTTTTTGAAAATATCTCGATTGGCAGATGGTATCTTCTCTCCAATTATAATCAGGCTATCCTTAAGCATCTCCTCGATTGTGCGATCCGGGAGACGAGGAGATTTTTTCTCAGCCTTTCGTGGCTTCGTCTTCATCTGAATCTCCAGCTTGGATTCGTCAAACTGTTTTTGACGTGCCTTTAACGTCTTGACAGTAGTCTTGTCCAGAAAAATTTCACACAGATTCACTGACTCTGATGCTTGCAAATCGGAAGCGATAGAAAGTTCTGCAATCGCCAAAGCAGATTCTGGATTCGTTTCTGACAGAGAAGCGATTTTATCCATCGCCGCAGTAAAGCACAGAGGCTTCAGATCAGGATCTATGTCATGCACCTGACAAAAGTGCCTGCCACGCAAGCAGCGACAAGCAGTGTTAAATGCAGTTTGGCTGAGTGAATAACGGTTGGCCCACTTCTTTTTTATAGGAAGTTTCTTCCCTTCTGCTCTGCAATCATCTTCATGCGAATTGAAGGATTTTGCCGCTTGAGCCAGAGTTGGCTCGGCCATCTTGGTATCCCCTCCCTGAGATCTGATATTGAAGAGAGGAACCACCAAATCTGGGTCTGGATGTGAAAAAATGTAATACCCAATGATATGGGTGATTCCAAGGCTTAGGGCCGCAAAAAATGTATGCAACCCATCTCCGATGATATGCAACTTTCCTTTGCTGTCCATAAAAAGAACAATAGCCGGAAAAGTATTCCCGTTTGACATCCCAATTGCATACTTGATGATATTTTCTGGAATCACCTTAGTCTGAATCCTGCACTGAAGCTCTTTGCTCTTGTCTTCATTGATCAAAGAAAGATCAAGACGCCCTTCGCAGTAGGTGTATGTATGCAGAGTGTTTTTCCAATCTGCGAATTCAACCTCGACACACCCCATATCCTCCATGCACTCTTCTCTATCTCTAACACGTCGCAAGGTAAGTTCCTTGCCGTTTAGCGAACCTTTATTTTCGTCCATGATGTACTCCCTGTCTGTAAATTGTGAATCGGTTTACTAATGTAACCCTAACGAAATCAATTTGAATTCGATGAGCGGAATATAACCAACAATTCAAAATGTTGCAAGAGGAGTTTTTAATGAAAAATCAAATTACGCCAAGATACTGGCGAGAAGTCTACAAATCAGCAGAAAAACGCAAAATTGAACTGAATCTTACAGAAGATGAAGCATGGGAAGTGTTCTTACAGCAAGAAGAACATTGCTTCTTTAGCGGATTGCACCTTGATTTTGACAGCCGAGGCTACAGAGGATCTGCTTCATTGGACAGAGTAAACAGTCTAAAAGACTACTCAAAGGACAACATCCAATGGGTTTTCTGTCCATATAATGGAATGAAAGGCGGGCATAACAACAAGTATTTCATACACTTATGCGATTTAGTTACGAAAAATCAAGGATTGAAACCCGACCAACTTTGGATTCCAGATGAATCAAACTAATTGGCATAACTTTGAAAACGAACCAGTTCGTATGTATCAGGATGGCAACAATTTATTGAACAAGGCTCATTGCATCTACTCGAATCGCATCTGAATCCGCTGATTGAACCAGATTGCCAAGAATCTCGGCATATTGCCTGCCGACATTTTCCCAAGAGTTTTCTGTAATAAAATTCTTGGCCTTCTTCAACAATTCAGATCTGTATTCTTGAGACGTGAATACTTTAGCAATTTCATCAGCTAAAGCCTCTGGACTATCTGGGCGAGGCACCACTCCGTCAAGGTCATCAAACAAATGACAGTCACTGGCAATCACTGGGATGCCATTTGACATCGCTTTACGAACAGCCCCAGAAGCCCCGTAGACTGTATTGTTCGGATCGTTCTTGTACGGGAACACAGCCAATTTGGCAGTTCTTAAAAAGTTCTGCATGTGTTCTTCAGAAAGATATCCACGCAACACAACAACATTATCTTGAAGACCTTTTTGCTCAACTAAGTCTCTAATTGTGTTGTAGTAGCGAGTCTGAATTGAACGTGTATGATTGCTCTCGCTGCACAAGAAGCAATAAAATATGTCTTTGAATTCCTCTGATCGTTTCTTCAGTATGCTTACAGCTTCTATAGCTTGATCGAGCCCTTTGTATTCAAATCCAAATCCAAACTGGATAATGGTACGTTCATTTTGAAAGATGTTCCATAACTGGTTAACATTGTCATAAATGTTGCATCCATGAGGAAGAACAAAAACTTGATTTCTGTGCCCCATGCGTAACAAGCAATCTTTTCCATTCTGACTGTGAGTAATGATGTTTCTGATGTATGAGGTGCAGATTGTTTTATCAAGATGCTCGTAAACAGAATGCAAGGTGATCACATAAGGAATGCCATCGAACATCTCCAGCAGTTTAAGGAAATGTGTAGCTTTGGGGAAAATTCCAAACTCGTGTTGAATGAAGATTACATCAGGTTTGTAATCAATGATCTGCTTTGCCATTTCAATACAACTTTGACCACGCTTCCAACAACGAGTAGACTCATCTTCAGGGCCGGTCGTTTCTGCAAATATCTTCACTTCTTTAACGTGCTTACGAAGTTCTGGAATCAATTGTTCACTGTATGTTGCAATTCCACATTGATCACCCCAATTGCATATTCCGGCGACCTTTAACTCACTCAACAGCTTGTTGTCCGTAGACACGAGCTTTTTACCAATCAACGATGTTTCACCAACCAAACTTGGAATATTGAAAGTCTGATTGCCAGTGATACGAATTGCCTTATCCTTGGATACTGCCTGTATCACTCCCTGTTGATTGATTGAAACATACATATTTAACACTTTCTCGTAGCAAAGCATCTTGTGATTGTCTAACTTCATTCAATTCTGTGCGACCGGATAACATCCTATTTAGAAGAGTCCTCAACTGATAAGAACTGAAACTCCAATAAGAAAGACCAAAATCTTTCAAACCACAAGTCTCTAAAAAAGACTCATTCTTGTCATGATGCAACAAATCTACAAATGGAGTATTTGCCAGAATACTGAATATTGTAGAGTGTAAACGGGTGCTGATCACAGCGTCACAGGCTGAAACAATATCTAATGTTTGTTGCACAGAAAGCCTTTCATAAATCGAAAGATTCTTCTTCCAAAATTTGCAACGACTGGAAACAAGCCCATTTGTCACACGATCATCGTGGGGGGCACCAGTAGACATTGGAAAGAATACAAAGCTCGCTGAAATCGAATCAGCTACAGACGCAATGTCCTGAGCAGCTTTATTTAATGTGATGAAGTCTCTGGCAAGCTGAGCGTCCTTGGCTTGACCCAAATGCCCATTTAAGACAACTCCCACAACCTTGGAATACAAATCAAGCTTGTTGTCAGAAAACATGGTCTGCAACAATTGTTTCCCGGCTGCTGGGTCTGGATTGAGACAAAAAGCTGCATCGGCTCCTAAATGACAAGGAACGTCATGATCCAGCAAAAGTTGTTGGGATGCTTTGTCTCGCACTACAATGCCATCAAATTCCTTTAGAAGAGAAAAAGGAGAATGCTTGTTGGCTGATGCGGAGAACACGTACCTCTTACTAACCTTTGAATCAAGGGCAAGACGCACATAACTCTCTGATAAAATGTTTCCGCCGCCAAGGATGCAGATGTCCGCTTGGCCTGTGTCCTTGAATACAAAATCGTATTCAGGGAATAGCTTTGGAAATGAAAGCTTGTAGCTTTCATCGCCGATGTTAAATCGGTTGTACCAACCGATGATTAAGCAAAGTCTGCGATCCATTTCACATACGCATTTTCTGAGTTAATGTTGGCCAACACTACAAAACCATCTGGTGTGGCGTATGAACTAAGCATATTAACTTGTCCAAGGCAGCATTGAACCCCCTGAAAATCATCTAAGCAAAGCCAAACATGAACTGGCTGTTGTGTTGTTGGAACAAAAACTTCGTTCCATCCATGCCCTAGCTCTAATTCTCCTTCTTCATGAGGAAAATCTCTGTAAGGAACTTGAACAAGAACGATATCACGTGGTCTTCTTACTCCACCCATTACTACCTCCAATATAAACAGGCTTAGGCTAATAAAAACTAAAATTATTGAGCCGCTTAATAATATTTCTAACATAGCTCTCCTGTTTTTGTATCTAGGCAATAAACACTAAAAAACCCCAACAGGATTATCTGTTGGGGTTTTTCATTATGTTTTCTGAGACCAACTGTGCTCAAACGATTTATACTGCTACCCCTAAGTAATCAAAATCACTCAAACTCACAAGTCCTGTTCTCCAAGACTTTTCCCGAGTAATCTTTTTACCTAGAGATTTCTGTGCGTTCCAGATGATCTGTTTACAATACGTCGTAAACTTCAGATCGAGATTGAGCAATTGCTCTCTTTCCGGTCGTTCTTCTTCAGGAACATACTTTTTCACAAGCTGGTCAAGAATGATCTGCTGGTGAACGCCAAACTTCTGTCGATTCGCCCCGTGCCGCCGCCGATCTTCCCATAATTGTTTCAACTCATTGAAAACTTTCATAATGAATTTATCTTTGACGTGATTCTCTAATGCGGCAAAACAACTTTCGATATAGGTTTGTCTCTTATAATAACTACCAGCCCTAACCAAAGCAATTCGAAGTTCTTGAACATCGTCATCTGGATCATTGACGTTATTCTTGGCATTCTTCCTTTTGAGTTCCCATGCAGCGTAATGACAAAGCTTTCCAAATTTCTTATCCAGAACTTCATATTCTAGCTCAGTAATCGGGAAGCTATTCACGATTGTTTCTAATGTTTTCATATTCCTCCAAGGTTAATTCTAGTCTTTCCATAAAACCCTCATGTCGTCGAGTCTCGCCCCAAACTTGATCTCGACGCTCATCTTCAATCCGGGACAAAGTTTCGACTCTGCCTCCAAAGTATCCTTCATGATTCGATAAGTAGCTTTTGCGTCTTGTGTTGAACATATTACGCCGTAACAGTCATGTACACTGAATGCGAGTTTTGATTCCGTGTCTCTAAGAGCCTTCCAAAGCTCGATCATCTTCTCCTGACAAACTGTCGCTGCTACTGATTGGATCACCAAATTACGAGCCGAATAAGCTTCGCTTGGGTCGTATTTTCTTGGCCTTCCAAAGTAGTCTTTGACGATCCCGCCCTCTTGTGCAATTTTTTGCTTTTCCAAAACCCAATTCATGGCTGTGGAAAAAATTGTGTTGATGTTGGTTCTGACTTTAATTGCTGCTGACTCTGGAATCTTGAGATTGTCCGCTAGACCTTTTGGGCCAAGCCCATATACGACCGGCAAAAACATCTTCTTGGACATCTTGCGTTTGATGTCTGTATCACAAGTATCTCCAGTAACGATTTCGTAGATCCGACTGTGCAAGTCGGCTCCAGAATCTAATATCTCTTTAAGCTTTTGATCACCTGACAACCATTGCAACACAACAATTTCACAGAAACGATAATCAGCAGTTGCGAAACGTAGGCCATAGCCTCTTGGTTTCATAGCTTTTCTGATATCTGGTCCCATGTTGTGAGGCAAATAGCATTTCGAAAATTTCTTGGAGCAGCTAAGCCTGCCGTGCGTCTGTCCCTCAATTTCGTAGTAGGGATGTTCTGTACGTCGGGCGTCACTGTTCAATAATCCCGTTGATTCGATGGATGGTAAAACTCGATAGGACAACGGAATGTGAATGGATTTGTATATAGCTGGCCAATCTCGATTTTGGGCCACAACATTCAAACGGTTTACCGCCTCAATGAAATTATCTGGCGTATTTTTATGAATGCCAAGGAAAGCCTCGATGACCTTCAAGTCCAAGACGTTGTTGGCTGGTGTTACAAATTTTGTAGTGTGGTACTTGCAGAAACTGGCAAGAGATTTGAAATTCCAGAAATAGACTCGATTGACCAGTTCATTGTTGAAGATGGTGGCGTCAAGAAGACCCATGATAGATGCTACATTGCTTGACGAGATATCGACCTCCACCCTTGAATTTGTACCACAAACAATGATTTTCGATAGCACGCTGTCTGTAAAATCCAAGACTTCAGGTTCTGTTTTCACAAAAACTGATTTGTTGGATTCAAGCAGTTCTGCCAGTAGCAGTGCAATCTCTTCGAGGCTCATACTCGAATTCTAGCAGATCATTCAATCCACAACTACCCAAGTTTACAAAAAAGCCCTGTTCTGCAAGAACTTTTCTCAAGACAAAAGGGGGGCCATGGTATGATCATAATGAAAGTAAAAAATAAAAGCACCTTTGAATTTCCTTTATTAAAAAGGCGAATTCGCAAAGTGCGTAGATTCTCTACATCTCCAAGACTAGGTTGCCCAAAGTACGTGGAGTCACTATGATCACAACCTAAGTTGCGTCAGGAATGGTTGTTTGAACCTCTTAACCAAATGACTTGCTCGTAGCCCCGGCTACCGCTGTTAAGCAGAACGAGCACATGGCATTGTGCCGGGTTAGTGATCTGGATTACTTAAGTTCTGACATAAGGCGTTGAGTTCCCTAATTCTCGCCCGGTTGCGGTAAGACCTACCCGCTGTCAAGTTTTTCGCTGGTCTCGGACGACCATCAAATTCCGAGATTGTCCCGCAGGTTTTGAAAGTAATTTTGTTCGTCAACCGGAATTCTACCATGTTTTCTTTAAGAATGCAAGCAGTTTCTTTAAGAAAAACAGCCATTGCCAAAAAAATCTGAATTCAGTAAAGTGCAAGCCTGATAATCCTAAATACTCCTATGGAGAACGAACAAGTGAGATATGACGCTATTTTTGAATGGAACATGTCCACCATGGAGATCGAAGCGTACAAACTCGCAGTTCTGTATGAACAAGAATTCGTAAAGTTGTTTGGAGGAACAGAAGACATTGACGGGCAAGTGTTTAGGAGAAATTCCATTCCAAAACGAGGTGATCCACGCAAATCTGACATATTCCGTCAGTGTTGGAAACTTCGTCGAGAAACTCGTGGATTGCTCACTCCAGAACAATACGTCAACTATGTCAAGGCCAATTTGGCGATCTTGAAAATCAACAAAGCGGCACCGTCACCAAATTCAATTTGTGGCGACAAAGCTTGGATTCGCTGGAAAGTATGGGAGAGGTGGTACACTCAGAAACTCAGCGACAAATCTTGTGTTGCTCCAATCCCATCTGTGTCAACTACAGACCCAAAAATCATTCGAGAAATTGATCGAACAAAAAAGTTTCTGTTCGAAAAATGTGAGGGCGAAACACCATCTTCTGAAAAGATCAGAACATTCATAGAAAACGAATTTTTTAAGCTATGGATCTTCTCTGGAAAGGCTTCAATCTATTATGTTATGATGTCGCCTTACACACAACCTTACATTTCAGATTTGGCCGAAGCATGTTCGTTTGATCCAGTTCTTTACCGTGAAAAGATCACCTCAGAAGTAAGGGATTATTTCCATTATGAGTTCAGCCATGAATTTGCTCGAACTGGGTCAGTGTCCAGTAAATGATTTTTTGATTCCAATTAAACTTGGATCAATTCGAAATTTTTCGAATTACTCAGTCGATGAGTATCGACCTGTAATTAGTGCTGAATTGTTTGGCATACTTTGGAGCGGTCGTCACAGCTTTACAAATATTGTTGTTTACGATTACCCTGATTGGGTGTATGTTCACCTGAACTTTCACAATCCTTTGTGTCAAGAAGAGCTTTACAGGATGACTGATTGTGAATTTGAACACTTCTCAAACTTTTTCTGCGGCATCGACAGCGAGAAGAAGTCAAACTGGAAGAAAGAAGGATTCTAATGTACTTGTTTGCAATTATCGGAGCAGCATTGATGATCATTGCTGTTGTTTGGTACACGATGACTCAGCCATCAGAAGATGAAGATGACGATTACGAGTCTGATAGAGATTGGTATGATGACAGAAAGGAAGACTAATGAGTTGTATCATAGTTTTGGGTTGCTTCCGTAGCGGCACCAGTGCTGTTGCTGGAACTCTACACAATCTTGGGGTTTTCATGGGTGATCATTTTGATCCGCCAAATCAAAATAACCCCAAAGGGTTCTTCGAAGATTTAGAGTTCAAGAGGATTCACAATTGGATGGAAGACAGCGGCGATATTGATCACCTCTATAAAAATGTTGACGATCTCTATGAGAAACTCATCGTCCAACGAGAACAAGATCATTCTGTTTGGGGTGTTAAAGATCCTTTGTTGTGCAAGTACCTTGGCAAGCTTACAACTTTCCTTAAGGCCGATCACAAATTGATTGTATGTCGCCGTCCGGTTGATGAAATTGCGGCCAGCATGACCAAATCAATTGGCTTGGGAATGAATTCAGATCCCATGATGTTTAAGCCGCTGGCCCAGTATTACATTGATCACATGGAAAAGTCTCTAGCTGGATACGGAGGCCCTGTTTTGGAAATTCAGAAAACAGATTCTATGTTGCAAATTTTGGAACCAATTTCAAACTTCGTTGGACTGCCAATTACTGATGCAGCCAGAGAATTTCTGTCATGATAAACATAATCATTCTGCTTTTCGTGTTGCACTGGATTGGCGATTTTGTGTGTCAAACCAGATGGATGGCCGACAACAAAAGCAAGAACCTACTTGCATTGACTCTTCACGTTTCTGTTTACAGCTTTGTCATTTTTGTAGGTCTGTTGACAGTATCAAATTATTTCTCTATCGAAGGCTTTCTGCAATTCATGGGGGCAAACTTTATGTTGCATTGGATTACAGATATCACCACCAGTCAATTCACCAAACTTTTTTGGTTGAACAAAGACATGCACAAGTTTTTCATAGTAGTAGGATTCGATCAAATGATCCATGCTATATGTCTTGTGGTGACTGCCAATTGTTTTCTTTACTTGATTCCATAATTATCAGGAATCTCTGTAGCGTTCATCGGAAACATTTTGTCTGGCTTTGATGAGAGTGAAGCATAATCGCTCAGTAATGTTTTATGTTTGAGCATTCTTCGAAGAACTTCTTGATACATCTTCAAAAAGAAAGGTGTTTCTTCAAGAAGTCTTGTCATTCTCTTGCACATATTCAAACATGTGTCTTCGTGCTCTGGGTTGAATGAATAAAGCCCTTCGTAGAGATGAAACTTTGTTGTGTCAAGGTTTTGTTCAGAAAAATAAATGCCAGTTCTATGTCTGTATGAATCTGACAATCTCACCATGATCACAAGTAAGGAAACCAAGTAAGCGTTTCTTCGTTCGATAGGTGTGCCATAATCTGCGTATGTGTCGCAGATAGACACCAGCCATCGCAACGAGAAATGTGACAAAATGTGATCTTCAAATTTAAGAATCAACTTTTTTAGATCATCCCAATTCTCATTGACGTTTCTTTTGTTTCGAAGTTCTTTTATGAGAGGCTTGATGTATTCTAAAGGAGACGCTTTGATCACGACGATTTCCAACTCATTGAGAACAAATTGAAGTGTGTTCTTCCGAGTTCTTGGCCTTTAGGATCTTTGACAATGAACATTGGACCTTTGTTTGAGTATTGTGTCATGTCAACAGAATAACCCATTCCTTGGAATGTTTGCCATTGCCCTTCTCTTAAGTTATTCTCTAGCCAGTTCTTGAAACTCATACGGCACCTTAGTAATACTTGTAATGCACAGCGACCAATTCGCTGATTTCATCTCGTCCTTGTGACGGGAAACAATACAGATCCATATCCATTGGATTTATCTTCCATGAGTGAGCTTTTCCTACAGGCGATTCAATGTTGTAATTGTTGATTCGAATGGTGCCACATTCTGGATCATACGTTACCATCGTTTGGTTTTGTTCTACACGCCTTTGACTGATGCCTTCCAGTCCATGCCCACGTACACCCATCTTAATGATGTACGCATTGTCGCTGAGCTTCCTGATGCCTTCTGGAATGAAAATACTCTTCATCACCTTTCTGGCTTTGCTGTAGATCTGCTGTGTAAGGTGTTCAAGATCTGTGTAGTCAGTGATTGGCGAATCAAGCGGACCTTCAAAAACCTTAGACAATTCGTTGTGTATCTCTTGTGCAACAATGTCTTCTAGTCCACCATGACCTTGGCGATTTAGCTGGAACATTTTCTTAGATGCCCAACGATCATTTCCTAGCTTATCTTTGTTAAGTTTTTTGACATAGAAAGTGTACCCCGGATCAACATCCAGTTTAACCGCTCCCGGCTGGTCTCCCCAACGAATTTCATTCATAAATGGCGTGGATGCCTTGAGGTTTCCAATACTTTTTTTGGACAAAATATCCATCATCATTTCAACATCAAATTGATGGATTGGACGATCAAGCATAGAGTCATCTGGGATCTCTCCGCCTTTGCTGCGTTCGAATCCAAAGATATCTGTAGCTTCCACGAATTTTTTGAAAGTCAATCTGTTCATTACATGTTATTTACAGTCATTAGATGAAATTTCCAAAAGAACAGACAGAAACGCAGTGTTTGCTTTTAGATGCCTATATAATGGCATGGGAAAGTTTAGCATTTGGTTAGAAAACTACGAAAGTCAAAAGAATCAACAGATAAAAGATATCTGGTCTGATACTCTTAAAATATTTACGGGCTCTCTGCCCGTTGAAGATGCTGCCTATCAATCTCTAGGTAAAATCACTTATGGTGATCGTTCAAACCCATCTGGAAGTGCCAGCACTTTTAAGGGCAAAAAAGCTGCTTACAAGCATTTGGAAAACAAACAGATATTCAACAGATTGTTGGGCACTAAAGACCCACAGATTATCAAACAAGTACAAGACACAAAGAACTGGCTTGGGCACAATAACGATGATCCAAAGAATCAAAGCAATGGAGATACTACTATTTCAACATTGTTGCAGAAACTTTTTGGTCAAGAAACCAGCCAACATCTAATTGACTCAGGTGCTCCTGTAGATGACGCCAAGCTTACCAAAGCTCCTCAAATGGCTCCCAAAAATGACATGGGGGCTGGTGGTCCTGCTCCAGATTCTCAGCAGATGCAGCCTCCTGTTCCTCCAAATCCAATGGGAACACCTCCTGCTCCGGTTGATCCTCAACAGCAACCACAACCTCCTCAACAAAAACCAATTGGAAATCCATTGTCAATATAATTCAAAGAGGTTATCATGTGCTGCGGCGGAAGATCTGGAAAGAAATCAAGATCCCGAGGTAAAGCAAGGTTCAAAAGAGGTGTGACAGCACGTCAAATGATGGCTCTTTCTTATTCAAACAAACTTGTTGATTTTCTTTTGTGCAGGCCAGAGCACTATGGCATCAATTATTCAATCAATCCATGGATGAACATCCATAATTCTGCTGACACAGGCAAAGCTGTCGAGCAATGGAATTCTCTTAAGTCTAAGATTGAAGAACTCAATGGATCGGTTCAATTAGTCAAATCCATATCTGGATTACCAGACATGGTTTTTACAGCAAATGCTGCATTGATCTTAAAGAACGGAACAGTTCTTCTTTCCAAGTTTACTCACCCAGAAAGATCTGGGGAAGAAGATTTATTTGAAGCTTGGTTTGTCGAGAACGGATACACTGTAATTCGTACAGATAAATCTTTTGAAGGTGCTGGAGATGCACTATATCTGGGGGACACACTTGTTGGCGGCTATGGATTTCGTAGTGACCCAGAAGTGTATTTGGATTTGACAAGTACGGTAGTCAGGCTAGTTGATCCATATTTTTATCATCTCGACACATGTTTTTGTCCGCTCCAAGACATGGATTACATGATCTGGGCTGGAGCGTTTGACAATTCTTCTTTGTCAATGATCCGCAATCTCGGCGGAAACGAAATTTCTATTCCTGAGAACGAAGCCAGACTGTTTGCTTGCAATGCTGTCAGAATCGGGAAGAATATCATTTTGCCAGCAGGATGTCCAGAAACAGAAAGTCTTTTGGCCCAGAAAGGGTATCTTACGCACCCTCTGGAGATGTCTGAATTTATCAAATCTGGTGGTGCTTGCAAATGTTTGACTTTAGTAATTTGATTTGAATATCAAAACTACTAACTCTTATACACAAGTAAGAGCGTTTTTTGCAAAGGGCACAGATATGAGAAACATTCCATTGTTTAAGGTTTTCATGGCAGACACTGCTGCGGAGGCCACTGGCGAAGTATTAAAGTCTGGGTACATCGGACAAGGACCAAAGGTTGATGAATTTGAAAGGCTATTGTCCGATCACATACAGACTCCGTATGTAAATACAGTTAACTCTGGAACGTCTGGCCTGCATTTGATTTTGCACATGATTAAAGACGAATCAGTCAAACATCCATTCGATAAAAATGGCGATTGGGTTCGTGATGAGGTATTAACCACACCTTTGACATGTACGGCCACCAATTTTCCAATTCTTGCTCATGGATTGAAAATCAAATGGGTGGATCTTGATCCGAAAACATGCAATGTTGACATGCAAGATCTTCGACGTAAGGTTGGCCCAAAGACATTGGCAATCATGGTGGTGCATTGGGGTGGCTATCCCTGCGATCTTACAGAGTTGAAAAGCATTCAAGCACAATGCAACAACATGTACGGATTTACTCCTCCTGTAATTGAAGATTGTGCTCATGCTTTCGGTTCCACATACAAAGATAAGTTCTTAGGGAACCATGGAAACTACTGTATGTTCAGTTTCCAAGCCATCAAGCATCTTACAACTGGAGATGGCGGCATGATTACATGTCCCACTGATCAAGCACACAAAAGAGCTAAGTTATTAAGATGGTATGGGCTGGATAGAACTAGCAGTGCCGATTTTCGTTGTGAGCAGAATATTCAGGAGTGGGGCTACAAGTTCCAGATGAATGATATTGCTGCCGCTATTGGTATTGAGAACTACAAGCACATTGATTTCATTCTTGACAAGCATCGTGAAAATGCGACTTACTTAAGAAACAGTTTGCAATTTTGGGCTGGCATTTATTGTTTGGAAGATTTGCCAGATCGTTCATCAGCCAATTGGGTGTTTACAATTCGTGTTGAACGTCGTGATGACTTCATGCAGATGATGAAGGACAAGGGCATTGGTGTTAGTCGAGTTCATGATCGAAACGACAAACACGAATGTCTGAAAGAATTTCGCTGTCCATTGCCAACTACAGATTTAGTCTGTGGAGACATGTGTTGCATTCCGTGTGGTTGGTGGGTCAACGAAGAAGATCGTGATTACATCGTCGATTCCATCAAAGGCGGTTGGTAATGTTTCAGCACGGCAATGTGATTTTAAGAAAATTGCGAAGAGAAGATCTGCCAACTCTATTGGATCTAAAGTACGAGAGTTGGGGCACGACTCATCAAGTCACAATTGCCAACATGGAAGATCAAGAACGATGGTTTGAGTCTCTGGACAAAAATGTCCACACGCCACGTAATTTGATGCTCATGGCCCACTCTCCAAAAGTTGTAAACCCATTTGGAATTTTCAAAATCACCAACATTGACTGGGCAAGTCGAAGTTGTTTTGCAGCATGGGACGTATTCAAAGAGTTTCGTGGAAAGAAGTTAGGCAAGCCGTTGGTGGTTGCTGGAACATCTTTTTGTTTCAACGTGTTTAACTTGCATCGTGTTGAGTGTGAAATTTTGGAAACAAACATCGCATCCCAGAAGTGTGCTGAATCGGCTGGATTCAAACTTGAAGGCACCAAACGGGAATCCATCGTAAAAATGGGAAAATATATCAATAGCGGCGTGTATGGCGTTCTGGACAGAGAGTTCACAGCTTTACATCCTGCGGCAAATAGTGTAGAGTAACCCCTTTGACGAAAGGGACTTCGTGTTACGCAAAGTTATTTCAGGTGCTCAAAGCGGAGCCGACATTGCCGGGCTAGAAATAGCGAAGCGTTTTGGATACGAAACGGGCGGCACAATGCCGTTTGGGTACAAAACGCTGGACGGCTGCAAACCTGAGTACAAGTCATTGTACGGCGTTTCCGCTCATCCATCTTCGAGTTATGTTCCTCGGACCCGTAAAAACGTATTGGAGTCTGACGGGACAATTCGACTTGCCTACAACTTTTCTTCCAAAGGCGAGATATAAATATGATTCGTATCGGTCTCTGCTGTATATTCCGGGATCAGCCCATCAAGTTCGTTACCACGACGGCCACGGCAATCGGCAAGATGAAACGGACTGATGCTTTGGCAAAGCTGAGCCGCCTCTGTATGGAGAACGCTGACGCTTTACTAGCATCGCTTCGATTCTGTGCAGCAAATGATATCGGCTGTTTTCGAATCAGCAGCCGCATTCTGCCGATCAAAACGCATCCTCAATACGGATATGAAGTCACAGATCTGCCAGACGGCGATGAAATCATTCGACGTTTCAGGGAGTGCGGGAAGTTCGTCACGAAACACAAACTGCGAACTTGCTTCCACCCGGATCAATTTGTCGTCCTGAACTCGCCTCGTGCTGATGTTGTCGAGAAATCTGTCCTCGAACTCGAATATCAAGCTGAGGTCGCTGAATGGGTGGAGGCCGATGTAATCAATATTCATGGCGGCGGAGCTTACGGAGACAAGCAAAAAGCCCTTGCTGATTTCGTAAGCACTATTGAGCATCTGTCTTGCAGAGTCAGGAGTCGCTTGACCGTTGAAAATGATGACAAGACCTACACACCATCCGATTTGTTGCCGGTCTGTCGATCAACCGGCATTCCTCTTGTTTACGACGTACATCATCATCGCTGCAATCCGGATGAACTGAGCATTGAAGAAGCGACCAAACAGGCTTTGACCACATGGAACAGGGAACCGATGTTCCATATTTCCAGTCCGATTGATGGCTGGGATGGCCCAAAGCCTGAGCGACATCATGACTTTATTGATGTGAATGACTTCCCAAAGTACTGGCTACAAGAACCCATAACCGTGGAAGTGGAAGCGAAAGCTAAAGAAGTGGCTGTCGCAAAGCTGCTTACAGAACTGATATCCGATTGACAGATGGAGGAGGGAATGCCGAACAGACTTCTCCGGGAACATATTTGGCTGCAACAACAGATGGGTTGGCTCTAGCGAACCCGAACATAGGTTCCTGCGTCATGATGACGTAGGAAGTAAAACAAAGACAAGGATGTTATCATGGACGAGACACAGGATGTGTCTCCGTGGGATGCAGAGGACAAAGTCCTTATCATCATGCGGGGATTGCCATGGACTGGCAAATCGTATCGGGCAAAAGAATTGGCTGGATCGACGGGGTTGATTTTCTCCACCGACGATTATTGGTATCAAGTCAACTACCCTGACAAACCAAACGAATATTCATTCAATCCGAGATTTTTGGGAGCGGCTCACAAGTGGAATCAGCTTCGGGCACAGCGTGCTGTCGATATGGGCGAGAAGCTCATCATTATCGACAACACCAATACGATGGCGTCAGAATTTTGCTGTGGTTATGCAAAATATGCTCACTGGCAGAATTACAAAATTTGTATCGAGGAACCCACTTCTGAACGGTGGCTGGAAATCAAAGATCTTCTTAAAAGAAAGCGTGATAACAAAAAATCCTTGAAACAATGGGCTGTTGATCTAGCTGAAGGCAGCAAGGCCACGCACAATGTTCCGTTTTTTGCGATTGAAAGGATGATGTGGAGATGGGAAAATGACCTGACTCCAGAATCTGTGATCGAGAAATGCTGCCAACAGCATACATAAGTGTAATATCCTAGAAATGGAGAAATACGCTTATGTCAGGAAAAACAAGAATCTCGATCACCAAAGAGTATTTGAAACAAGAATATTCTGAAAAACAAAAAACCACGACGGAGATTGCTGCCGAAATAGGGTGTTCAATTAACACTGTGAACGCCAGATTGAAACATTTCGGAATTGAACTTCGGAAGTCTTGGGATAGGGATCGTGAAAGCCTTGTTGGAAGAGACTTCAACAAGTGGCATGTGTTGAAACAAATGCCATCAAAAAGGAAAGTAACACAATGGCTGTGTGAATGCGAATGCGGAACACAGAAGGTTATTCATTATGGTGCTTTAACCTCTGGGCAAAGACTACAATGTAGAAAATGTTCTGCTTTTTCTCAAAGATCAAAAGAGCCAATCACACGTACTTTTTGGAAACAAATAGAAAGAGGGGCCACATTAAGAAATTTGCCGATTGAGATCACACGTGAAGATGCTTATAATCTGTTCTTGATTCAAAACAAAAAATGTGCTTTGACAGGCATGGATTTGAAGTTTTCAGATACAACCACAAGTTATAACGGGACAGCATCTTTGGATAGAAAAGATTCATCTCTTGGTTATGTCAAAGAAAATGTACAATGGGTTCACAAAGACATAAACTTGATGAAGCTAGATCATAGCGAAGACCGTTTTGTGCATTTGTGCGAAATGGTTGTAAAATACAAATCCTCAACACTGGAGAAAAGTCATGAAATTGCGTTTGATTCTGAGTGCGTTACTGGTGATGGTCGCTACGACCGTCCATGCACAGCAAAAGCGAACATTTGAATCGCTCGTAGGCGGCGTCGAAGTGGCTCCTGTCGAAAACTCGCCAATCACACAAGTTCCTTTCATCACATGGGGCGGTGATGTTTCAACTTTTGTCGCCAACGGCGGATTGGTGACAACGCCGCAGTCCATTTACGGCAAGTCAGGTTTGAATCTAAAACTTGTCCCCGGCGACGACTTCGAACAACAAGTTCGTGACTATCTGACCGGCAAAAGCCCATATCTTCGTGGCACCTACCACATGGTGGCTTTGGCGTCAGAGATGATGAACAAAGATCCTCGCACCAAGCCAGTTATGGTTATGCAATTGACTTGGAGTCTTGGAGATCATTTGGTTGGTCGTGAAGCAATTCGCACAATCAATGATTTCAAGGGCAAGAAGATCTGTTTGCAGCAAGGTGGACCGCACATAGGTCTCATTGACGATTCGCTCAAAGCGGCTGGTCTGCAATGGACGGACATCACTGTGGTCTGGGCCAAGAATTTAACCGGTGACGACAGTCCAGCGGCGATGTTCCGCAAAGATCCAACTATTGATGGTTGTTGCGTAATCTCCCCTGATATGATCGGACTAACATCTGGTCTGGAATCTGTGGGGTCTGGCGGAGAAGGAACTGTAAAAGGTGCTCACGTTGTCAATTCCACGGCATCCATGAGTCGCTCCATCGCCGACGTGTACATTGTCCGCAGCGATTATTTCGAAGCCAACAAGGATAAGGTGGAGAAATTCGTGGTTGGCTATCTGAAGGCCACAGAAAGTCTGTTGAAAGACAAAGAAACTTACAACAATGGTCGTGGTTCATCTCCATCGTATGTGGCCGCTCTCAAGTTGGCTCAGACCATTTATGGTGCAGCAGTTCTGCCAACGATTGAAGAAGATGCACACGGGCTGGTGTCTGATGCAAATTTTGTACGCATCCCCGGCAATGAAATCTTTTTCAACGATCCAAACAACTTGACTGGATTCGCCGCTCGTCAAACAGCGACTTTGGATCTTGCATCTCAGCTTGGATACATCAGTCAGAAACTTGGCTTTTCCAAAGCTGATTGGGATTACAAAAAGCTTTCTGAGCAAGTCGGCGTGCCTTATGTTCCGCCTGTTTACGCCAAAGGTCGCATCAAGGCCGAAGTCGCTGACTTTGGGGAAGATCTTGACAGCAGCACCATTTTCTCCTTCGAGATCAAGTTCCAGCCAGAACAAATCACATTTCCTGTTGAGACCTATGCTGCTGACTTCAAGAGATATTTGTCATCGGCATCTACCTTTGCAAATGCGGCTGTGATTGTGGAAGGACATTCTGACCCCACTCTGGCACTGCAACACTTCTTTTGGGCGGCAAAAGCCAAAGGATTGATTACTGGAGAAGCTGGCAATTACAAATTTCGTGGACAGCCGTTGGATTTGGCAGACACAGGATCAGTGATTGCTGTGATTCAAACAGAGAATCTTGCTGGTCAGAAACGCAAAGACAGCAATGGGCAAATGATCGAAATTCCAGATCCAAAAACGACAGTGGCGGCTGCTTTGACCCTCAGTAAATCACGGGCTGATGCTGTCAAAAGAGCAATTGAATCTTTCGCAAAAGAGACCAGTGTGCAGGTTGACATGTCTCAGGCTTTACCAAACGGAGTTGGAATCTCCACTCCAGTTAATCCTCGGCCACGCAACATGCAGCAAGCTCAAGAAAACATGCGTGTTGTGTTTCGTGTTGTTCGTGTAAAGGCCGAAGCAATTTCGGCTGACGATTTCAACTTCGACAAGTAACAGATACCTTCCCGCCTCTGTGCCGTAACTCTTCCCGTCAAAATGAGTGCGGCACAGAAGGCGGATTTTTCTTAGGAGACACAGATGAAAAACAAGAAATTCATTCTCTATGGGATTAGCGTCGTTCTGCTTTTGTTTGTGTTCGTTGCAGGATACACAGCAATTGGTGGTTTGACTTACTCCGATGGGGAGCGGACTGGGACTATCACTAAGTTCAGTCACAAAGGTCTCTTCCTTAAAACTTGGGAAGGGGAACTGAACATGGGCGGATTGGAAACTGGAGGGAGAGGCACAATTTGGTCCTTTTCTGTAACAGATCCAACGGTCATCGAGAAGATTCACCAAGCTCAACGCAGTGGCGGCGGTCATTGGACGTTGAAGTATCGTCAGCAATTCTTCCGGCAAAGCTGGAAGGGGTCCACAGAGTATTTCATCGTCGATGTCATCAAATCGGGAAAGGAATAACCCATGAAGAATATCATTGCAGTTTTTCTGACGGCGATTGCTATCACAACCAGTGTTGTTGCCGATGATCATGTTGTGATCGTCCTAGACACATCTGGCAGCATGGCTGATCAGATGAGCGTTGGAAAGAGTCGCATGGAAGTTGCACAAGACGCTCTTGTGAATGTCTTGTCGAAGGTTCCAGACACAACCAAAGTCGGAATTCTGACTTTCAATGGTTGGGTTTACGACCTCCAGCCAGTGGATCGAACAAAACTGGAGACAGCGATTCTTGCAACTCGGCCTAGTGGCGGGACTCCTCTCTATCAATATATCAGTTCCGGGGCCACACGTTTGCTCAAAGAACGACAAGATCAGAACAACGTCGGAAGCTATAAGTTGTTGGTTGTGACCGATGGTGCTGCCAGCGACAATTGGCTGAATGAAGACGGCGAATTCAATGATAACACTCTCAAGCCCGGTGTTCTCAGAGATATTTTGAATCGAGGTGTCATTGTGGATGCCATCGGATTGGATTTGGCTGACAAACATGCTTTGTCTACTCAGATCAACGGTGTCTACATGCGTGGAGACGATCCAACATCATTGACCAAGGCTCTTGCCAAATCAGTTGCTGAAGTTGGATTTGGCGGAACACAAGACGCCTCAGATGCGGCCTTCAAAGAGATATCTGATTTGCCAGAATCTTTTGTGATGGCTTCTTTGAAGGGACTGACAACATTTTCTAATCATCCAATTGGAGAGATGGCTCCGGTTGAAGAAGTTCAAGCCGATGGAACAGTGATTATGAAGCCGAATCCAGTTCAAGTTGCCAACAATGGTTCTGGATTTGGAATAATCATCGGAATAGTTGGTGTTGTGGTAGGAGTTGGGATCTTTACTGCCGCCGCAGTGATGTTGATTTTTGTGTTGGCGGTCGCTGTAGACCGCATTTGAGACAAAAAGGTCATTTCGATAATGAAAAACATCGTTTTGTTACTCATCCTTGCAAGCGGTCGGAGAAGATAAAGTGGACGAGAAAACATCTATGACCAAATTCCGCATTGCGGCAATGGTCTTCATTTGGTTCTGCATATTGGGAATCGGGGCCTTGGCGTACAGGTATTGGTTTCATCCTCGCCAACAACAGGCGGCTGAACTACAGGCCAAACAAGAGCATAAGGCGACCATTGAAAAAACCAGTGCTCCTTCTCGTTTCAAATACTCGGTCAATTTTGCCGCCGATGCGTTTTCTGGATACGCAGCGATCCGCAGCAATTCGTTTCGTGATGAAAGTGCAAAATTTGGAATCAAAATCGAGTTGACTGATGATGGTGCGAACTATCAGCAGCGTTTACAGAGGCTTGCGAGTGGTGAGTTGGACATGGCGATGTTCACCGTCGATGCTTTGATGAAGGCTTCTTCGGAACTCAAAGACATTCCTGCGACCATCGTTGCTTTGGTGGATGAAACCAAAGGAGCAGATGCTATGGTTGCATCTAAGTCTCGATTCCCAAACATTGACGCCCTCAATTCCAGCGGACTGAAAATTGTTTGTGTCAAAGATTCTCCATCAGAAACTTTGGCACGAGTTGTGATGGCCCATTTCAATCTCGACAAGTTGCCAGAAAGTCCATTCCAATATATGGACAACGTGGATCAGGTCTACCAAGAATATCAGAAAGCCAAGCCTGCCGACAACAAGGTGTTTGTGCTGTGGGAACCATACGTCAGCAAGATCGTAGACAATCCTGATTATCATGTCTTGGTGGACAGCAGCAAATTCAGCGGCTACATCTTGGATGTGATTGTTGTTCGACGTGGTTTCTTGGTTCAAAACGAAGAGATTGTTTTGAATGTCGTTAAGGCATATCTGAAGTCCATGTTTGACAATCGCAATCGTATGGTTCAGCTT
>Ga0315284_10000298_pt1 | contig 67624 bp, 83 predicted proteins | sample YL17G09_16_MG_FD_203696 | JGI IMG/M metagenome (GOLD analysis project Ga0315284, IMG submission 203696) | Sediment microbial communities from Yellowstone Lake, YNP, Wyoming, USA - YL17G09_16 | ecosystem: Environmental > Aquatic > Freshwater > Lake > Sediment | place: USA: Wyoming | collected...
CACGCTGATTTACAGCAATAGAATCATAATAATCCTGAATTTGGGCGATATCAATTCGAATATTATTTAAAAACTTAATTTTTCAATTAAGTCAGTTAGTTTGCTTTTAAAAATCTCGGTCTCTATTCCGTAATACGTAAATTTACCTTTCTTCCAGCCTTTTATTATTCCAATAGCTTCTAATATTCGTAAATGATGAGAAATTGAAGGTTGAGACTTGTCTAATATAGCTTCTAACTCGCAAACGCACCTTTCTTTATTTTTAAGAATAATTAAAATTGTTAGTCGTTCTTTGTTTCCTATTGCATTTAAAAAATTAACTTGTCCGTGGAATTGTTCGTCGTTTATTAATTTGTTTCCTAATTCGCGCAACTCTTTGAAATAATTATCTGGATTCTTATGTTCTTGACAACTGGCAAGAGTTGATATAATTTCTTTTTGGCGTTTTATGTTAAAAATAATCACCCAATTCATTTTTTTTTATAAATATAATATGAATATTCAAATTAATAAAAACTCATGAATATTGCTGTTTTACTGAAATTTTTCAATTGCTACTAAATATTAAAAATTAAAATAGCAATTTCAAAAGCCTTATATAAGATTATATGATTTTATTATATATAATTATTAATAGAATTCATATAGGATTGAATATGAAAGATATAAATATTGAAAATAAAGATTCAATTAAATTATTTGATCAATTCAACCATCCTATTTTAAAGGTCAATAAAAAATATATTTATGTTATTTTTATGCCATATGCATATAATCCTGAAGATTCTTTTCAAAGAAGTATAAAAATTATGTCGTATTTACGCAGTTTAGGATTAACCCTATTTTCACCAATTATTCATTTCCACCAGTATCACAAGGAATGCCAAAAAATTAATTTAAAAGATGAGGAGGATTATTATAAATGGGATTTAGAAATATATGCACATTTTAAAAAAATGATTGCTGTTATACCAAGAAAAGATTGGAAATTATCCAATGGAATAAATAATGAATTGAAATGGTGTAGAGAACATAAAATTCCATGGATTTTTATTGTTGAATAATTTAATGATTTAAAAATATTTTATTATAAGAAGAATTATTACTCTGTATTACTTTATTAATATATAGGGATTATTACGATTAAATAAAAAAACAATTATAATATGGATAATCAAGAATACATGAATTCTAAATTTCAAATGCCGTATCTTAAAACGGTTGTTTTTGAAATTCGATTTCCATCAGATCTAAGCATTATTCAACAGAAATTTACTGATTTTCAAAAATTAATACACGAAGAGTTCCCTAATATTTCAGAAGGATTTTTATTGCCTCCACAGGGCTTTCCAATTGATGTCAAAACTTTAATTACAGCACGGAAAATTTCTTTAGAAACGATTGATGGGAGTATGAAGATAAATGTTTCACATGATTTTGTTTCATTATTAGTTACTGATTATCAAACAATAGAAATCTTTACAAATTGCGTTAAAAAATATTTTGAGCTTATTTTCCAATTGTTTCAAATAAAAACCGCAATAAGAATGGGCTTGAGATATTACATGAAATATGATTTTGAAGAAAAGAAAGAATTAGATGTGTTTGTCAAATTTAATAAATATTTTAAACCTTTATGGAATACAAATGTCGTTGAAGTTAATTCTTTAATTACACAAGGTAATGAAGTGAGAAAGAAACTTAATGATCAATTTGCCATTACTTTAAGATCAAAATTCAACCGTGATCCGTTCTCATATGAGCTAGACTTTGATGTATATACTACTAAAAGTTGTTCCTTCTCAGATTATATTGATATACTTCAAAAACTTAGAACTTATGAAAAGCAATATTTTCTCAATATGATTACTAAAGAGTTTCTAAATTTTCTTAAAGCTAAACCTAGTTAAATATTTTTTAATTTTATATTAAAGATTAAATCAAAAAAGGGTGTTTAAATAATGATTTTTATAAAATTATGTAAAAATGACAATATTTATAATGAAGTGAATAGCCGGATAAATGATCAAGATCTTGTAGAAATTATATTTTATAAGATAAGGGATTATACAAGGCCAGTGGAATTTGGATTATGCAACCTAGGGGATTATACCCGACCAATTGAATTTAGCTTATCCTCAGATGAAATTTGTGCAATTCAAATTTATGAAGATGAAAAAGATAAAGAAATAAATCGTTTACAACGAGATCTTCAAGAATTAAAAAAAAAATTTCAATTCTCAAATATAAATTTGAAGTTACCTGATGTAACTGAAGAAGAAATGCAACTCGAGTTTGATAAAATGCTAGGTGAAGATGGTTGGTTTTAAGTTTATATTTCAATTTCAATCCTATATTTTAGCAGTGTTTTCTTAAATGTATTGCTTATGAAAGTATCCATTATTGACTATTCAAAGGAATTCTATAATAAAAATAATGTAATTCTAACTCAAGGAAGTTTTATTCTTACAAAAGAGATAAAATTTATTCAATTTGCTCCTAAAATAAAAATTCCAAATACACAAATTGAACTAGAATCTATAGGGATCATTATAATTGAGAACGCGTGTGATTTAATTGAATATAGTGATAATGAAGAAGGGGAAAAATATAGAAAACGAAAAACTGAATCGGTTGAAGTATTATTTTTATATGATGCTCAAGATTTCTTGAAAATATCTTTTAAAATTAGCAACGAGAATAAAATCGATAAAAAATTTTTACCGAAACTTATAACCTTTATTGAAAATTCAAATATTGATTTAATGTTTTTTTATTTACCTTATCATTTTAGTTTTCTTAATGAACATTTATATGGACTAATTGCATATTGTAAAAAATCCAGAATAATTGATATACATGATTTTTCTCCTGATTCTACTTATCCTTGTATCTTACCACCTCACCGAGAAAAATTACGTAATATGCATTTAAAATATGATTTACGTGTACCCACTACAGATTTATCTGAGATGGCTGTTTTAAAGTGGTTAGAAAATACTTTAAATCACTTTAAAAAAACCGAATGAAAAATTTTAACTATAATTTATACTCACTGCTAATTATTTTTTTCAGCCATTGTAAAAATTCTCGCGTTTTATAGACAACAAGATAAAAAATAGAAGGATTATTATATAAAAATGTACAAAAAATTATAATATTCACAAAAAGAACGATTTTTTTTTTTAATAATTATTCAAATTAATAATTATTTATTCAAATCGAAGAATTTAAGTTTGGATAAAAATTTTATTATTTCAGGGTTTTTTTATTTAAAAGAAAATTATATAAAAAAAATTAGAAAAGGAAAAAAAAAAAGATAAATAAAATAAAAGGTGTTTTACAAAAAGTGAATAACGAAGAAATCGCACAAAAAGAAAAAAACGAAAAAAAATTAGGTCGCTTCGAGAAATTTCTTCCCATATGGATCGCAATTTGCATCCTTGTAGGAATACTTCTTTCTCAATTCGTTTCGGGAATTAGTGAAACTATTGATTCTTGGCAAATTAGGGGGATCTCAATACCTATTGGTATTTGCTTGTTCTTGATGATGTATCCTGCAATGCTTAATCTTCAAGCGTCTGAACTGAAAAAACTGGGAAAAAATCCAAAAGTAATCGTTTTAACGCTTTTTTCAAATTGGGTCGTAGCACCATTGGTGGGTTTAACTGTGGCACTTCTATTTTTAGGCGGAAACAATCAATTAATTCTAGCCATTATTTTACTTCATGCTAGTCCGTGTACTGCGATGGTTCTCGTTTGGGGATATCTAATAAAAGGACTTACCTTTTAGACTCTAAACATGGCAAAAGGGAATCAAGAGCAAAACGTAATTACAACTAGTCTGAATACTGTAACGATTATATTTTTGTATATTCCCGTTGTTATTCTTTTAGTAACTATAGCAAACATTACTTTAGAGAAAAAGATTCCTTTAGATCCAATTCTTTTATTGATTTCGTTGGTACTTTTCATTGGACTTCCGTTACTAGTAGGAATAATAAGCAAAAGAGCGTTGACAAAAGCGAAAGGAAAAGAATGGTTTGATGATAAGTATCGTCCTGTAGTTTCAAAAGTAGCAATATTAGCGTTATTGATGACGTTAATCGTCTTATTTTCGCTAAACGGTCAAATACTTATAGAACGCCCTGATTTGCTACTTCTAGTTTCTATTCCTCTCTTAGTTGGATTTGCTATTGTCCTAAGTTTTAATATACTAATTACTAAATTACTAAAATTGAAATATAAGAGTGCTATAATCGCAGTAATCATTGGTTCATCAAGTCACTTTGAGATTGCTATAGCTGTAGCTATTGCGATGTATGGAATTGGTTCTGTAGCGGCATTAGGGACTACCATGGGGCTATACTATTCTAGCGAATAACTAAAATAGGGCTATTCTGGGAAGTTCCTATTATGCTTTCAGTGGTTTATTTGGGAAGATATCTCGGTAGAAAAGGCTTTTGGGAAGGTTACGAAGAAAGTATGAGCAAATATAAATAAAAAGGTATTAATCTCTTTTTTTTATTTTTTTTTAATTTCTTATTTTAAATAAAGCCAGATAGAATGTCATTGTTCGTAAAACCATTCTTTTTCGTCGATCCCTAATTGACTATGTCTTAGAAATTTTCGAACAAAACAAAAAAAGGATTTCAAAACTTAATATAACAAAAACATCATTATATAATATACGACATCCAGAATTAACGCAATTTCGAACGAAATATAAAAAAAGAGCGTTTAGAAAGAGAGAAGGCAGTCGCATAAAAAAGAGTCAATGTTTTCGGATTTTTAAGAAAATATGATTATAATGCATTCAATAAATTTCCAATTTCTTCACTAAAAAGATATTTTAATTTTTTTTGATCAGGAACCGATAAAAATGATCCTTCTATTCCATTATATATTAATTCAATTATTTGTTCAATGCTTAGATTATCTTCACATAATTCAGAGGCTATAAAAATTTCTCTTGTCCAATCTGTCTTTGAAATTCCAGGATCATCAGTATTTATACAAACTTTTAAATTTTCATTAAGATATTTTCTAAGAGGATACTCTATAAACTCATTTTTATTAATATATCGTAATTTATCTTGATTATTTTTTGAAAATATCCAAGGTGTTCTACTAAAATGGCTGATTTGGCAATTTGAAGAAGGGCATAATTCTATTGTTGTATTAAATTTAGCTAAACTTTTTAATAAAGTCAAATCATTAATATTTAGAGCATGACCAAGGCGTCTTGCGTTTAAAATATGAATTGCATCTGAAACTGATTTATTCCATAGCTCTATTTCTTTCTTTGATAGGTTTAGTGCAGATTTGGTTTCTCCACAATGAATTGTGATATATATCTCTCTTTCTACTAATTCTTTTAATTCGTCCCTAGTATTTTCAATTATATTTCTATATCCATAATTAATATTAGAATGAAAGTAATCTTCTAATCCAGCGAAGTCAAAACCTACTAATTTTGGATACAATAGGGTTCTTTTATTAAAATCAATTTCTTCTTGTTCTTCATATATTTCTATATATAATTTAATTATTTCCAATAATTTCAGTTTAAAACTAATTTTCTCTGTTGGAGTATCTTGAATTGGTTTTCCTGATATAAAAATAAAATTTATTATTATTCCATCACAATATTTAATAACAGCTTCTCTTATAATTTGATAAACTTCTTTTCCGGTTAAACCATTTTTTGTGTACCCCAATGGATTAAATCTTAATTCTAAATATCTAACATTATGTTCTTTAGCAAAACTGCATAGACATTCTATTCCTTTTTTTAATGCACTTTCTTTTTGTAATAATGTAGAACCTCCCCAATCTCCAAATTTAAGATAACTTTTTAATCCAACCCCAAAAAAGTGAAAATTTGGTTTATCATCATCAAGTAGCATTTTGAACTCTCCGGATTCTGATTCTTTTTTATATATACAACTTAACTTGTCTAAACATTTGTTTTTCTCGAGATATTTTATTATACTAGCAAAATAATCGGATTTAAATTCGTCATTATCTTTTAATGAAAAGATTTCTTTAACAATAACTTCAGGAGTTTGTGTAAAAAATATATCTAAATTTAAATCTTTGTTTTTTGTAAAAAATACCTTAATATTTTCATAAAGTGCTTTATCTTCGGGATATGTTTTAGCTATCTCCTTGAGATCATTTATTCTAGCACATCCTCCTAAATGACAATGCAAATCAACTTTAGGAAGCAACTTTATCAATTTATATACATTATCGTCGTCTATATCTGAAAATTTTAACTTTTTTAATAATATATCCTTTATTCTTGGATTTGTTAAAGCTATTTTTACTGAAGTAAATGTGTCTTTTGAATCTAATTCTTCAAATTCATTTTTGTTCAACTCTATCTTATCCCCATATCTCCATATTGCTTTTTCCTTTATTTCTCCAATCTTTTGAATTTTTGTGAAATTTTGAATAAAGTTTAATTGTTGCTCGGGTGGTTCAAATTGATGAAAGAAAGATTGTTGATTTAACTTTTCCATAAAGCTTGTAATTGGATTCATGTGTTCTAATAGATCCTTAAATGGCTTTATATTCTCTGATAGGATTTTTAATAATGGTTCCATATCTACTGAGATATCAGTTAAAGATTTTAAGCTTTCAACCGATAAAGCGAGTGGTTTTATATTTTCTAATACAGGTTGTTTAATAGAATATCAATGATGAGAGCATATCACAACATCCGCAAAATAAAAAAATGCATTAATTGCAAAAGTTTAGATTTTGGATTTACTGAATACGATTGCTTTCCACATTGTAGTATAAAACATGCGAAGGATATCGCAAATGGAATCTCTAAAATGCAACATAAAATAACGAGAGAAGAGGCTTATCGGGAACGAGTTTGCAACGATTTTATATACGAAAAAAAAATAAAAAATAATCCGGAATTTATTTTTAATATCGATACGGACAGCATAGAATACCAACAATATTTAAATTACGCGGATATGTTCCTTAATATCTTGGAAGAAGACGCTAAAAGGGCAGGAATTAAGGTGGTGAGAAAAGGTGGAAAAGACACATACTTCATTAGTAAATTGATCAACGAGCTTTTTGACATCTTGACCAATTATAGCGATAAATCGGTAATTGTTCTTATTTTCTTAGACAAATTTAACGCATTGAGTTATTATTTCAATCTGGGCGAGGTTAGGAATTCAGACTCAGAGTTTACCGATTTACTAGGTAACGCTATTTATTGTAATATTGATGTTGTCGTTACGCTTAAAACTCCAAAAAATAATGGGAAATGGGAGGTTAGGAGTTTAGGAATTAAAAATGGCTTGATTACGAGAATCTCTTCAACTGAATTGAAGAGAAATCATTCTTTTGATGCGAAATCTGGAAAAACAATCGAAAATCCTACGTGTTACATTTTTTGTGAATTTAAATAAATAAAAAAATTTTTTAATTTTATGATAATAATTATAATAATTTATTAGGTTTTTTCTTATGGAGCGCGAAAAAAAAAAGAAAAAGGATAATGATGAAAAAGGATGTTCAGTCAATTCAGATCCGTTAAATATTTTTCATAATGAGGTCAATCGTAATCCAGAGGAGCGCGTTATTAATAATACTTCTGTTGAACCCTTTGCCAACATGCCTACTATCGACAATTGCAAGACCTTCGAAAATGTATCATTGGATGTCAATCTTTCAAATGATGATCGTTGCGATTCTTCAGAACTAGACGCTAATTTAAACCAAAGGGAAGAAAATTGTGATAATCAGAATGAGAATCGAGTTGAAATTATTTCGCAAAAACCTATAGATTCTCAAAAAATAAATAAAATAGCCTTATTAAATTTTGAAAAATTTATTCAAACAGGATTTTCTGATATTTCTACTTATAAATTTGTATCAAAAATATTTATAGAAAAACTGATCCAAAAAATAATATCAGTTAAAGGAAACTTAACAGATAAATCAATAGCAGAGTTTTTATATGGAAAATCTAACGAATTAGCGGCAAGTTCTTTTGCTACGCTTAAATCTAATAAGTTTAGAAATCCTTATTCGTTAATAGATGAAGATCTTTTAGATAAATGGTCAATTAATTTGAAAAATGAATTTTCCATAGAATATTATGAATTCTTTAACATAATAAATGATTATAAATTAGTTTGTGCGAAAATTCGAGTCTTTGATTTGGTTAACAATTGGAATACTTATAGAGAAAAAATACAAAATCGAGGTCTTAATATAGAAACTACACTTTCAAATTTTATAGAGTCTGTTTTAAATGGTGAACTAATCGAAAATATGTTTTTTGAACTTTCTTGTAAAGATCCTGAGCATGAAAATTTTAAAGTATCATATAAAAAATTATATCGTGCCATCTGTCCTAAATGTTCAAGAATTTTAAGATCTATATATTATCAAGATTATGTTAAAGAAGCACAGATTAGAGGTGCAAGATTTAAATACTCAGAATCGGAGTTTATGGAAAGAATAAACGAGGAATTGAATAAAACTCGTGAAGAACAAGTTATATTTTCCAGAATATTGTTTCCATTTATTTGCAATAAACACGGAGAATTCTTTACAAATAAGGATCGTATAAATGAAGGCCATTGGTGTCCCGATTGTTATTACGATAGCCGTAGGCTTTCTTACGAGCAAGCAGTTTCAAGAGGCAAAGATTATAATTTTATCCTCGAGACACCTGAGAATGATTACGAAAAATTTAACGATCCATCTAAACAAAATTTAATCTGGTCTTGCATATATCATCCTGATTATAAAGTTAATTCTAGACCTGATGAGTATAATCTTGATTTAGTCTATTGTCCAATATGCTCAGGAGGGCAAATAACTAACGAGAGAATATTGCGTTATTTATTTTCAAGAATATTCAATAAAGATTATTGTGAAAAGCCAACTCTTTTAATTAATATTCTTGATTTTGATAAAGTGAAACATTTATTACCTAAAGATTATAATTCATTAAAAAGCTATAGTCATATGCATTTTGATGCTCATATATATTTGAATTTTATTTTTAATGGAAAAAGTTATTCTTTAAGTGTTGCTGGAGAATATTGGGATCGTGAACATACTTCTCCTGAAGAATATGTTGACAGATTTAAAAACCGCACTCCAAGATTGGGAAATCTTTTTGAAGATTATCTTCATTTAAAATCTAGTGATAATTTTAAGAAAGAACTAAAGAATAGAAAAATCACCGATATTTTAATTATAATTGATCATAGTTTAAATCGTGATGATTTTCAAGATTTCATAATAGAAGAATTTGAAAGTCAATTTAAAGAAATTTTTAATGAACCTAATTTTAATTTGCGAAATTTTCCTCGATATGATTGGAGAGATTTAAAGAGCATCAACCGAAACAGGCAAATTTTTGGCGATATAAAAAGATTTATTTAAAAAATTCAACATTAGTAATTTTGAAGATAGATCTTAGGAAATAACTAAAAGTCAAGAATTTCAAAAAGGAATGAAGAAAAAAGTATTTATATTTGACGGTAATAATTTTGTTACACTTACGGATTTTTATTATGAAGTGGAAAAGATTTTGACGAAAGATTTGGATTGGAAAATAGGTGGGAATCTCGATGCATTCAATGATATATTGCGGGGTGGGTTTGGAGCATTTGAATACGAGGAACCAATAGATATTATTTGGGGGCATTCAGATAAGTCAAAATCTGATTTGGGTTATTCAGAAACAATCAAATGGCTGGAAAGAAAACTAAAACAATGCCATCCTTCAAATATTCCGTCAATCAAAGAAGAATTAATAAAAGCAAACAACCGTCAAGGGCAAACACTGTTTGATATAATTATCGAAATCATAAAAGACCATAAACATATTAACTTAACCTTAAAATGAATGCTAAAAAAGTGTATGTAATACCCTTGTAATTATGATAAAAGAAAAAAAAGAATTAATTAAACAATTTTTGTTAAGAGTATTCTCAGAAAAAGAAATTGAGGGCCTTTTTTCTTATCTCTCGAATCCGGCAAAATATCCACAAATAATTAATGGTTTAGAACGAATTAGGACCAAATTCAACGAAAAAAAGGAGCTTTTTTCCGTAAAAGAGTATAACTCGTTAAGCGATTGGATAGATGATGAATTAGCTTTAGCATTATTGATTACTCAAAATGCGAAATGTGATCCTTTTAAATTTATAAATTTTTAACAATTGGAATTTAAGATTAATAAAATATTATGAATAATCATGGATGAGAAATCCAAAATAAGAAAATTAAGTGATTTTTGTCCTAACTCACATTGTCATAATTATATTTATATATGTCAACCTCCTTTTCACCAAGCACATCCAGAATCTTTTTTGTATCTTCGGTTAATGTGTTTAACGCGGGTGTTCCATCAATAAATAAAAGATTGAGCGAGGTTAGTTCTTTTAACGATTCAGGAATTTCAACTATGTCGTTTTCAGATAATCTTAAATCTTGAAGAGATTTTAGATTTTTTATTGAAATTGGTAATTTTTTCAACTTATTTCTTTCCATATATAATTCTTGTAGGCTCTTTAAATTACCAAATGACTCGGGAAGATATTCTATCAGATTATCATTTAACCATAACTTTTTCAAATTTTTTAAATTTCCGAATGATTCGGGGAGCGTATATAGTTGGTTATGACAAATATGAAGCTCTTCAAGAGATATCAGCTCTCCAACATCTTTTGAGAATTCTTTAATTAAATTATTATTTATATTTAATCGTTTGAGTTTTTTTAAATTAGAAAAAGATCTTGGAAGCGTAGATAATTGAGCGTTTAAATCAAAATCTATCAAGTTAACAAGGTTCCCTATGGACTCTGGTAATTTCTTCAATTTATTATAACCCATTGAAAGGCTCTCAAGTGCTTCGATCTGGGTAATTACCTCAGGAAATATTTCGAAATTATCAAGGCTCAAATGTTTTAAACGCTTTAGATTTTTAATAGACTCTGGTAGAGTTGAGATTTTATTAGTACTTAAATCTAATGATTCGAGCGAGGAGAGATTGCCAATGGACTCCGGAAGAATTATGGTCTCAAAATTATCCCATAGCTCTAACTTCTTGAGGGCTGAAAGCTTGCCAATAGATTCAGGAAGGCTTGAGATTTTGTTGGATGTTAAATTTAATGTTTCTAATTTCTTTAAGTTCCCTATTGAATCTGGTAATGTTCTTAATTTGTTTTCACCTATACAAAACACCCTCAAATTAATAAGAGCACCAAAACTATTGGGTATTATTGAAATATCGTTCTCATCTAATAATAACTTTTCAAGAGATGTCGTAGTAGTTATTGTTTCAGGAAATTGTATAAATTTATTCTCTCTAAGATCAAGAGTTTTCAAAGATATCAAGTTACTTATAGATTTTGGAATGGATTGTAGTTTATTTTGTGTAAGTGTTAAGACTTCTAAAGAAGAGATTTTTAATATAACTTCAGGAAGAATAGATATATTATTACCATCTAAATTTAAACATTTAAGATTTTTAATATTTTTTAAAAAATCTGGAAGATCTGTCAAGTTATTAGAAAAAAGGTTAAGCTTTTCAATTAGAGTTAAATTACCTATTGATTCAGGGAGTTTATCCAATTCATTTGATGAAACCTCTAGAATCTGAAGTGCTTTAAGATTTCCTATCGATTCAGGGAGTTGTTTAATTCTGTTTTGGGATACATTTAATTCTCCAAGATTTTTTAATTGACAAATTGAATTGGGAAGAGAGGATAATTTATTTCCTTTTAAATTCAATGATTTAAGATTATTTAAATTATCGATAGAATCTGGAATTTGTTTTAATTTATTATCTTTTATAATGAGGTGTTCCAGTGAAATAAGCTTTGTAATTCCTATTGGAAACTCTTTGAATGAATTCGTACTTAAATCTAAAAATTTAAGTTTGTTGAGGTTTTCGATAGAATCAGTTAATATATTTAATGATCCCCAACCGAAACCAGAGCTTAAATCTAACTTTTCAAGGTTATTTAACATAAATATCGCTTTAGGAATATCTGTTAAATTAGAACCTCTTATTCCGAGACCTGAAACATGATGATTTTTAACAGAAAATCTAAAAGATTTATTACATTTCTCTAATTCAATATTCTCAACAAATTCAGCCTCAATAGGCTCAAAATCAGGGTTATCTCTCTTCGAGAGAAAATAAGAGCTAAAATCTTCCTTTAAATAAGCGTCTTTCCTTTCTTGATTAATAGTTTTTTCAATTTCAAGTAATATTTCAACTTCCTTTTTTAATATATTTGTATTTCTGAATATAATAATCTCATTATTATCTTTTATCATAGATTTCAAGTGTGATTTTTATTGGCTTTCATTTTATAAACAATTGAAATGGTGAATAATTTATTAACTTAAGTTTTGCGTTTTTTATTAAGCATAAACCATTATGCTTTCCGTGGTATATTTCGGGAGATATCTCGGTAGAAGAGGCTTTTGGGAAGGTTACGAAGAAAGTATGAGTAAATATAAATAAAAAGATATTAAATTCAATTTTTTTTTCATTTAATTATTTAAAAAACTCAAGAAGTTGACGATTTTAATGTGTAAAGTTTAATGTATTGCAATATATTTCTATATGCATCCTTATAATTTATTCACGATAAAATTAAAGAGACAAAGTTCTTAGAAAGTATTATGGATTCGTACAAATACTTACCTAATGCAACGATAAAGCCTTCAGGAAAAATGTCCCAAAAATTTTTAGAGCTCGGTATTAAATCGTTCAAAGAAGCATGCGAATATATTCATAATGTTGAATATGGGTATAATACAAATTACGATGATGATATGATTCTTTTTAAAGAAAATAAAGGTACATGTACAACAAAACATGCAGTAATTGCTTCTCTCGCCGAAGAACTTACTATTCCCCTTTTTAAATATGTGGGGATCTATAAATTTACGGAAGAAATTTCGACTGGAGCTAACGAAATTTTAAAAAAATATAATATTCCTTATGCCCCAATGGTGCACTGCTTTTTAGTTTACAATAAATATCGATTTGATCTCACAGAAGGTAATAATAATGGAAAAAAAACTTCTTTGGAAGAATTTATTCACATCGAAAAAGTAGAACCATTTATAAACAGAAAAAACGAATATTTAATTCTTAAACGAGTTTTAAAAGAAAAAATACTACCATCCGAAGAAATGATGGGTATAAAAGAAAAATCATTATTAAAAGCCAGAGAAGAGAGTATTTCTCTCTTAAAAAAGAATATTAAAGCTGAAATTTAAAATATAATTGATATTATTAACTGTTTGCTTTAAGAAAAAAATCTTGAAGCAAATTAAAATCGATATTCTAAAATAACAATTTGTATTTTCTATTTAAAACTATGATTCTTAGTGATACCTAAACTAAACAATTTTTCTCTCTTAAGAATTCGACACTTCAAAGAAAATTTTTAAAAAAAATAATTGGATTAAATTACCGAACCTAAGACTTCAAATGAATCGATTTTGCCAACTAAAACTACAATATCGTTTGAATTTCAATATATTTGCGTATTCAAATTCTTCTTTTGTAAAATTGTCTGTTTTCAAATTAAAATCAAGTGCTTTTTGAATTATTTTTCTAGCACAATCAATAATATCTTCTTCAGTCCGCTCAGTATTAAAAAAGTATAAGTTTGTTGATCTTACTTTATTGCTTTTTACTTGTTTTTTATTTTGATTAATTACTTGTGATAGTGATTTCAGAGAAAAATTTAGTGATTCGAGATCTGTACGATATAGTAATGTTCCATGGTGTAGTACAGAATTTCCTTTGTAGATTTGAGCGTTACCAGATACTTTTTTACCATCAAGAAAAATTGAGTTTGGAGGTTGAAATTCACATTTGTAAGATAAGGTATTGAGCGCTTCAATAATCATATTTATTAATAATTTGTTTAAAATAGAGATATTTTTAGTGAAAAATTTGCATGTACTATTAAAAAGAAAAGAAAAATTTAGGCAACCTAAATCTAAGTAAACTGCACCACCCCCAGAAATTCTTCGGATAATTGGAATTTGGTTCGTTCGACAATATTCTGTGTTGACTTCCGCATTTATAGACTGATTTCGTCCTATTATAACGCAAGGGTCAGATTTCCAAAACCTTAAAATAAAATCCGATTTTTTCTGATAGACCGAATTAAGTAACGATTCATCTAATGCTTGGTTTAAATGTGGATCCGTTATTTTTGAAACGATATAACGAAATTTTTTGGTTTCCTTTTCATTCAATATCGAATCCTCTTTCTTTTAATTGAGTCATAACGAAGTCCGCGATTTTTTTAATATCTTCTTCGTTAATTTTGCTCAATTGAGGGCGATTCTTAAAGGCTTCAATATCGTTTAAGTTAATTCTTCCTTTTGGGACAAAATCGTCTATATGTATTAGTAAATCCGGTTTAATATCAAGCGTTTGAAAAATTGAATCCGCGCACGAAGTTTTGCAACCGTCAATAATGACCAGAAAACAGGATTTAAGGTGATTTTTAGTAATTTCGACCAGTTGTTCATTTTTAAGCAAAACATTCTTAAAAAAGATTGTGGAGCAATGCATAGAACTTATTGACGAAATTTTGCTGTTTTCTTTTAATCTTATAGCAACTTGTCTCGCTAATTCGCCGTTATATTCCGCTCCTGAACAAGGAATTAAAACAACATGTTCTTTTTTTATATCGTTCGTGCTCAATTTAAGTCAAATCCTTTTTCTTTTAGAATTGCGGGCATATTTTGCTTAAGATCGTAGGATGTAGTAAAAATTTTCTTACTGTCTACTACAACGCAATTTCCGTGCAAGTTTAACTTTCGCGCTTCTTCTGAGTCTAAGTTTTTCGTCTCAAAATTTATAAATCTAGTATATTTTGTTAGTACATTAAAAACAAGATTTATAAATTGTTCCCATTGACAAGCGCAAACGTTTAAAGGTACGTAAATGTCTATCTTTAACTTTTCTGGTTGGGCTTTTTCTTCATTTAAAATTGCCATTGCATTTCCTCCTTTCTATAAATTTTGTTGTATTTGAACGATTTTCTCAAATTTTTGATTTCTTTTAATTAAATTATCAAGAACAGCTAATAATTTGAATACTTTGGGATCTTTTAATTTATACATCACTTTTACTCCGTTTTTTCGACTTTCAATTAGGTTTGCTTCCTGTAATTTTTTTAAGTGTCTTGATAAAGTTGATTGGGACTTTTTGAAAATTTTTTCAAAATCACATCCACAAAGCTCTTCTCCATGGCGAAGTAGACTTAATAGTTCCAAGCGCGTCTCATCCGTTATAGATTTTAATATTTCTAATCTTAAATCTTGAAGTTCCATAGATAATAATTGTATGCATTTTTATCCATACATTCATAATTCATATGTTTTTCTAAGAATATAAATTTTAAGGTGATTTTTCATAAATAATTATTAATGCACTTATGCGTAATAATGCATATGTTTAAATAACATATTAAACTTTATTAATCATAATTGGTCTAAGTGTTAAGAGACCTACTTTAAGAAAACAAATAAAATAAAAAAAAAGTTTTTACAATGAATCAACAAGATCAGAATGATAAGGATAAAGAAATCGGATTTATAATGTGCGTTTGTACGGGAAAATGCCCTGGTTTTGCTAAAATGGACATATGGGATTTTATCAATCGAGTTCGCATAGAATTACCCGTTGAATACGGATTTATTCACCCTCAATTATGCGAAGAAGATGGTGACCGTTTTTTAAACGACTACCTCCGACCTGGAAGGAAATACTTAATTGCGGCATGTGCTCCTAACATGCAATATAAACTATTTAGAGACGCTTTTGAAAAAGTTGGACTTGACGTTAAAAAGGATTTGATTCCCTTAGATATTCGCGAAATGACCACTGACCAAGCAGTTGAATTGGTACAAAAAACATTAGAAAATATTAAAAAAGATGGTGATAAGAAAGAATGAGTCAAAATTACGACGCAGATAAAGAAACATTTATGAGCGTTCCAAGAAACAAGATTCCTTGGTGGCCAACTATAGACTATAATAAATGCAATTTTTGTATGGAATGTACTAAATTTTGTCCACATAATGTATTTAAAACAACAAACGATGAGAAAAAAAAGTTAATCGTTCAGAATCCTTATAATTGCGTTGTATTTTGCCGAGCTTGTGCAAAAACTTGTGCACCTGATGCTTTATCGTTTCCAGATAAAAAAGAAACAACCAATTTAATAAAAAAATTACGGATAGAAACCTAAAGTGATTAAAACTTGGCAGAAAACAAAATTTGCATATTACCGTGCAATGGATTAGATAAATCGTTAGGAGTTATAGCCCGGCAAGTTGCTTTAAAAGTTATTGAAAAAAATCCAAAAATAGAGTTAATTTGTCCCGTTTTACTAAACACGGGCGATGCCAATTACGAAAATCTAATTAAAACTTCAAAACTCGTATTAATTGATGGGTGTATGACTAGATGTGCGACAAAACTCTCGGAAAAACAAGATTCAAAGATAATTATGAAAATTCTCGTCCCAGATATGTCTAAGAAGTTTAAAATAAAACCGTGTAAAACTTTAACGTTAGACCAACAAAACGAGCAACTCGTTGATTTAATTTCCGAATTAATTGTCGAAGATTTGAATAAAACTGAGGAAAAAAAAATTTCTGTCAGTCGTGAACTCGAAAAATTAGACTATTTTGATGTAACCGTTGATAAATATTATTTTAGAGTACCTAAGGTGGGATATTTTTTTAACGAAAACGATTGTTGGATAAAATCTGAAGGAACTAAAGCGATGCTTGGGATAACAGATTATTTACAAAACGCCGCAAGCGATATTTTATTTGTAGATTTACCTGAGATTGGGGTTGAAATAGAACAATTTGACGACATAGGTAGTTTTGAATCTTCTAAAACCGTTTTACAATTGATATCTCCTGGTGCAGGAAAAATAATTTCTGTTAATAAAGAATTGAAAGATCATCCCGAATATATTAACCAAGATCCTTACGGAAAAGGTTGGTTTATCGAATTAGAATTAAAAAATTTTGAAGAGGACAAAGAACTCTTAATGGATGGACCAACTTATTTTGAGTATATGAAAAATAAAATAATGAAAGAAAAAAATCATTTAAGTCAATTAAAAAGTGAAAAAAATGACTAAAAAGAAAGTTTATATAATCCCTTGCAGTGGGATCGGCAAAATCTTTGGAACGATAGGTAGAGACTCTGCGTATATAGTTAATAACGAATTGGCAAAGGATACTACGTCGTTGGAATGCTTACCTTTAATCGTTAAAGGTAAAAAAGAAGTAATTGAAGCTCTAAAAAAGAATAAAGTAATTGCCATCGATGGATGTCCGTTAAAGTGTTCCTATAATAATGTAATGGAAAAAGTGGGAAAAGTTGACGCTCAATTTATGACGACTGAGATCGTTAAGGAAAACCGAGAATTAAAACCGGAACAGACTATTATTCCTGCAGGTGAAAACACTAAAAAATTATCTCGAAAATTAGCGGAACAAGTAACAAAAAAAGTTGAAGAATTACTTGAAGTGGACGAGGAGGCGTAGCGATAAAATGAAAAATAAGGTCGGAATTATTGCGTGCAGTGGTGAAAATTTAATTGGAGGAACCTTAAGCCGCGCAGCTGCAAGAATTGTAGTCGAAAAATTGCGCCCAAACGAGACTATCGTTTTATGCCAACCATTGTTCGCAGCAGGTGGTTTAGAGCGGCACGGTGGGCAAGAAGAGAGAAATTTTGCTAAAGAACACCCTACCATTACAATTGAAGGGTGCGAAGAAGAATGCTCAAAAATAGCAGTTGAACGATACAGCGGACCGGTAGCTGCAACTATAAGAGTTGACGAGATAATTAAAAAACATCCCGAATTAAAACCTAAATCTCGCGAAGATTTGGGCGATGATGGAATGAAACTAGCGCAAATTATCGCCGAAGAAATTGCTAAAAAAGTAGACGAGTTTTTTAAAAGTAGATAAACTATTTTCAAATTTAAAAATTTTCTCATATTATATAATATAAAATATTTAAAATATATGAATTACAATAAAAAGGTTGTATTTTATAAATGAGTGAAAATAAAGAGAATAAACCAAAATGGCACAATGTATTAAGAGAAGAAATTGAATGGTATCCAAAAGTAGATCCTGATTTATGTATAGGGTGTGGAATTTGCGTTTTAGGATGTGGACCGAAGGTTTTTAGATTCAATTTCGAGGAAAAGAAAGCGATCGTAGTGGCACCTTTAAAATGTAAAGTTGGATGCGTTACATGCGCTAATACTTGCCCTTCATATGCAATTAGCTTTCCATCGTTATCCTACTTGCATAAAATCATAAAGGCTAAGAAAGTTATTTCTACTTCCAGAAACGAGATAGAATCAATGAAAAACGACTTCAATTCAACGACAAAGTAAATTAAAACAAAAAACACAATTATGGAGGATAAACTGAATGAAAAAAGATAATAGTTTAAAAGTTGGTCTAATTTCGGATGGAAAATATGGAGATAGAGCGTTCGAAAATATTAAAAAGTTGTTCGACATAGAATGGATTTTGGTTCCGGATATTGCACCATCAGTGATGTTAGACGACGATATAAATCTCAAAATTCCAGAGTGCGATCTTTACCTATCTTACGTACGTCACCCGGACATAATACTCGAAATCGCAAGGCTTCAAAAACCTTTAATTTTAGGAATTACTCCTGGAATGGGATTGTTTAAACAAGCTAAAGCTATAAATTCTAGAGTTATCAGTCCTCGGACAATGTGCTCTTTAGAACCAAATACTGGCATTCCAGAAGTAGATGAATTTGCTAGATATTTTGGAAAACCGCAATTTCAAATTAATTCTGATGCGGAAGGATATATAAGGGAAGTCTCGGTGGTAAGATCTTCTCCCTGCGGCTCCTCTCAAGCTGGAGCGGCTTTTTTCAAGAATAAAAAGGTAAGCGTTCAAAATCTGCAAGACCTTGCTTTAAGCGTGTGCCACGAATGTAGAGCACCGCGGTTCGGACACACGTGCGATAAAGAAGTCTCAGGAATTATCCACATTTTATCGTTTATCAGCGATATCGACTTAAAAAATAAAACTGAGCTAACTACGGACTTGAAAGACTTCCTAGATAAGTTAAAAAAAGAATATATCGCTCGCACGAATAATTAAATCGTCATAACACTGGAAGTGAACGCTAATTTGAAGGAAAAAAAAGAATTAATTAAGCAATTTTTGTTAAGAATATTCTTAGTAAAAGAGATTGACGAAATATTTGCTTATCTCTCGAATCCGGCAAAATATCCACAAATTATTAATGTTTTAGAACGAATGAGAACCAAAATCAACGAAAAAAAGGATCTTTTTTCCTTTAAAGAGAATACCACATTATGCGATTGGATAGATGACGAATTAGCTTTTTCATTATTGATTACTCAAAATTCGAAATGTGATCCCTTTAAATTTGTAAATTTTTAGCAATTAAGATATGAGACGATTAAAATAAAATGTAAAATCCAAAAGAACTTTCATTAGAAATAGGTGAAAAGGAGAGATGAAAAAAATACATTTCTTAAATGATAAATCAAAACCAGCTTGGCATGGTATTCCAAGAGATGAAATCAATTGGAGTCCTATAATAGATCTTGAAAAATGTATTGGATGTGGATTATGTGTATTAGAATGCCCAACACATGTTTTTCGATTTGATTTTAATAGACACATTGCAGAAGTAATAAAATCATCTAAATGTAAGGTTGGTTGCACCACCTGTGTAAATTTATGTTTAGCCAAAGCAATTAAATTACCCTCACTTCAGGAACTTTACGAATTAATGAAAGAAAGAAATGTTATGGGTTTAAGTTGGGAAAATTTAGACGATAATAAGTATATGTGGATGTAAATATTATATAAGTACTATTGAGATGTAAGGGTTGTAGACTTGGGGCATCCTCAGTTCATCGCGCTTCCTCGCGAGTTCATCGAAGTCGCTCGTCTCCCCCCCCAATCAAGGACAACCCGTCCGCAATCAAAACGTCAAACCGCTCTTTTTGCTGGGAATCTCCTCCTCTCATCCTTAGGTATACATTAATGCCGGCGTTTAATTGGCGATCTATGGTCAATCCGCACTTAGGACATTCAAAAACGCGCGCGCTTCATTTCATGTGGAAATTTTTTTTGTGTTAATCAAGATATTTTGCTTTAAACTAAGTATTAAAAAAGATATTAAATTTATAAATTAAAGAACGGAGAGAATTCATAAGGTTTAATAGAAATAATACATTAAAATCCTTCAAATATTGTTGACAAACTATAATCATGCTATTTTATGAGAATATACTCTTAGGTTTTGCGCTTATAATAGATTCTTTTACGATTTCGATATCATTTGGGCTTGTTGAGAAAAAAGAAACAATCTTAAAGAATATGAATCTGATTGGGATCACATGTGCAATAGGACAGGTCTTTTTTTTATTTATAGGGTGGTTGGTTGGCAAAATGGTTTCAATTTTAATTGAGGGAATTACTTCTTGGGTAGGATTTATTCTATTATCTTCTTTAAGTATATATATGATTATAGATGCTTTACGAAAAAGGAAGGATTCAATTCCAAGAAGAACTAACATTAATCTTAAAATCTTAATTTTTCTGGTATTTGCCACGAGTTTCGACGTAATCTCTGTAGGAATTACTCTAGGTCTTCTTCACGAGATTATTATATTATTAACAATCATAACGTTCATTTTTACATATATATCTGCTTATGTTGGTGGATTTACAGGTTTTAAAATTGGAGAAAAGTTAAGTGTCTATAAAGGGAAAATAATTGGGGCATTATTAATATTTTTTCTAGGTTGTAGTTTGTTATTTCAAAATTTGTAATTTATTATGATAATTATTTTAGTTCTTTTCTGAAGTTAGATTTAAACCTAAAGATGTTAGGAACATCCGCAAGATATGTCGTTGAGGAATTTCTTAGAATCCTTTTTTATTCTGAAATGACCGGAAAGTCTATAGATAGTGCCAGTGAAAGGTTGAACAAGTACTTTTTGAATAAAAAGAAAGGACGGCAAAAATAATACGCTGATGGGCGAAGCCAGCGTGAAGTTCCCCATTAAATTAAAATAAACAAGTTTTTGCGCCATATCGGGCTAGAAAAAGCAAGATCAATTTTACGAGCATGCTTGGATTATCAATTAATGGAAGCATTAAGACTACAACTCATTTCTAACAAGGTTACTGTTTTAATTGACTTTACAGAACATTCTTACTACGGTAAACGGAAAGATAAATTGATCTAAGGAACTAACCAGGGTAAGGGTACAAAGAAAAGAAGCCATCACTTGGGATTTTCACTTTTGTCGAAAGGAATTTATCTTTTCGCAGGTTTAGAACAAATCGCAAAAGGGCAATTAAAGAAATAAATTATTAGCCTTCCTCTCGTTCAGCAATTATAGAAGAAACACCTTTTGAATAAAGAATTGCAATTATTGGTTTCAATAACAAAAAAGAACCCATTAAAATGGAAAACATAAATAGCGATAAAAACCCCGATGTATAAAGAATAGTCAAAATAATAATACTGGTACTAAACTTAGCGCAAGTACCCACTCCAAGTAGAGCTGCTTTCTTTGCTGACTCTAATTTCTTTCTAAAGATAATTGTTGAAATTGGAATTCGTGTGCTAAGTGTGATTAGAACAAACATTATAATTAGTAAGGGTGCAATTAATAATGCAACTATTGAGATCTTATAACCCCATGCTAAAAAAGAACGCAGGAGAAATAACGAACATAATCGAATATCTTAGAGCTTTTTCTTGATTTTCCATCATTTTTTCAGGTATCCTTGCTTTTACAGCAATACCTGCAAATATTGCCCCGATTAAACTCATATTTTCGGAGGCAAGACTTGATAACGAAACAATAAGAATAATGTCGAAAGAATTACGAAAGGAATTATAAAAGGGATAGTAGTCAATTTTTTCTTTTTTGCTATGAACGACTGAATTTTTTTTCCAAACTTTACATTTATAATGGTAAGTATAATCATCCCGATTAAATTAAGGATTAAAAAAAGTGGATTTACGGGAGCCGCACTAACTCCACCCTGAGATTTCAATGTGAGCAGAAATGGTAAAAGTCCGATGAGGAGGATCTCAAAAATATCGTCAAATACACTGATTCCAAGAGTTATCTGACCAAAATCTGTATGTTCTTCTTTAAATTCCATCAAAATAGCTAATAGGACGGCTTCTCCTATCCTTCCATAACCTAATCCTATTACGAAAGCGATTATCAATGAATTACTTACATCAGCAGGGAAAAGATAATATAAAATCATTGCTATGGATACTCCTTCAGCTAAAATTAAAGAAAATGTGCTTAGAACAATATAACCCTTTACGGCCTTAATTTTTTTTAAATCAATATTCAATCCAGTTAAAAATAGAAATCCCATCAACCCTAAAGTTGAAAGAAATGAAAATTCCTCTGAGTTAACGATCTCAGAAAAAAGCGAGAAGGGAGCCAATATCTTGCCCAAAATTAAAACACTAAACATCCAAGGCATTTTTATTTTTTTGTGTAATAAAAACCCAAATGTTAAGGCGGTGGCGCTTAAAATAAATAATAAAAAAATAATACTGGAAAATAAAATTTTTTTATACACCTGCTTTAAATTCCATTTTTTCGTGTTCAGACATTTTCTTTCAATTTTTTTTATTAAAGAATATTGACCATATAATTATATTTAAATTTTAGGCTACAAATTGTAATAATTTCCTCGTAATCTGACCCGCTATGCTTCGCACTAAAAAGGGCAATTCCGAAATAAATTATTAACAAAATTATTTTAATATTTCGCTTCAATTGATTACAAACTACAAACAGAAAAACACAATTATAGTGAATATTATTGTAATAAATGTAAAACAAGTTAAATATCTTAAATTACAACGACATATAGCGGACCTATCTTTAATTTTAATAATAATTATAGATATTACATAAAAAATGTAAAAAGCTATCCAAGGACAATAAATGAATAATAAAATAATTGATAAATCCAATTTCACACCATTTTATTCACTTAATTATTATTTATTATGTTATATATTTATTATCTACTAAAGATCTAAACCTAAAGATGCGTCATTCTTCATATGTAATTAAATAAATATATTTAGTAAGGTCGAACTTTTCGATTTTAATTTTATTATTAATTTCTTCACAAATTTTTTCTTTTTCCACAATAGGAATTTTAATTACAAATTTTTCATCAATTAAATAAAGATTATCAAAAAATAGTTTCTTGGATTTATCAAAATCAATAAATTTTTTTAACATATTCATCATCGATTCTTTTTCTTTTAATTTTTCCTATGAAACTTTCTAGTTCGTACAACCCGGATCTGGGGCTAATAAATCCTTAATATGATTGTGAATTCTCGCTCTGCATCCTCCACAGGAATATCTGTATATTTTCTATTTTAACTTTTTTTTTTCTTGCAGAAAGAATACACAGAGATATTTTTTCCTCCAATACCATTGTTCTTATAAATTTTAGTTCTCTTATGTTAACAGATTTAAGCCTAAAGATGTTAAGAACATCCGCCCAAATTTCTCAATTAATTTTTTCAGATTTGAAGCGTATTTTGGATCCTGTAGTAAGATACATTCAGAAAGTTTTGAATCTCCTTGGAAAACACTTACGGCAAAAGAAGAACAGATTGGAAAACCACATGCACCGCAATTAGTTTTGGGTAATAATTGATAAAGTTCCAGCCAAGAATTCTTTCGAATCTCATCAATTTGTTTTTGACTTGGCGTCCCATATTTAAGAAATTTAGTATAGGCGTTATTTATTAAATCTTTTAAAATATCTAAGAATTTTTTCGCTGCTTCCAAATCGGGCGTGTTTGTAACTCCTACCTTCCCGGATGCAAATAGAGTAACATTTCGATTGGACATTCTTAACGTAATTGAATTATCTTTCTGAATATAATTAGCTTTTCCTGGGGGGGTTTGAACGAAAATTATAGGTATTATGCCGTCAAGTCGATTATCCGCTTGAGCGATAAATCGTATATATCCGGAAGTTGTAAAACAAGGCAACACTTCTTTAATTTCGAAATGGTTTACTAAATTTTTATTATTCAAACTAATCAATTTTTTAATTTTAATAATTATAGATTTAATAATTTAATAAAAAAAATGCTTGGGTTAATTTTATGAACGAAAACCGTCGATTGAATTTATATTTCTTCCTTTTATCATAAAATTACCCAATTTTTGTATTATTTAGTAATTTGAATGCTTAATTTAACATACTATTAGAACATCACATGGAGGTTCTCTTAACAGTTTCATACAGACGGTTCCTACAAACTTCTCTTCTAATTTGGAATGTCCACCTTTACAACCTAAAAACACAAGATCAATTCCTTCAGCTTTCGCTATTCGCTTAATATAATCTTCAGGAGCTTCATCCGTTATCAATCGAAATTCGATATAATTTTTGATAGGATCAAGAATTTCTTTTGTTTTTTTTAATATATAATCTCCTGACTGCTCTGCAAAAGTTTTAACTGAATCATAAATATCTTTTGAAAGTTTTAAGTGAGGAATAATTAATGTTTCCGGTATCATTTTATGTTTAATGGAATGAAAAACAACAACTTTGCAATTCCATTTTTGCTGAAATTCTATAATTTTTTCCGCAACTCTATTCGCATTATCAGAGCCATCTGTTCCAAATATCACTTTCTTATACATACCAACACACTTTTCTTTTAATATTAAATAATTTGCTATCATATTTATTTAAATTTAATTATGGGTGCAGCTACTTGTTCCACTTTTTAAGGTTCCATTAAGAAAGGCTTCAATGACATCGTCTATATTTCCACTAACACCTAAAATAACTTCAATTCCTAATTCTTTAAAGTAAGTTATAGCCATTGGTCCTGCTCCTCCTGTTATTATATATTGTGCGTTATTATCGTGGATAAATTTGGGGATGGTCCCAACTTGATGTCCTGGACTTGATTCTATTTTTTTCTCTATTACTTTATTGTCTTCAATTTTAACGAATGTAAATTCTGGAGCGTGCCCAAAATGAGGGCAAACTTGTCCTTTTTCTGTACTGATTGCAATTATCATTTTATCACCCTTATATGCATACATTTTTATTTTCAAACAATTTTTAATAAATTAAAAAAATTTGATTTAAATTTTTAACTATTCAAATATTTATCGCCGTTCCTTGTAATCACGGTAACTCCCCTAGATAAAGGCCGTATAATACTCCTGATAATACTGAAAAGAGGAAGAATATTATGCAATACAATGCTACGCCTTTCCATTTGAAAAATTTACTTGCCGGAAAAACTTGTACGAAATCGTACGGTTGTCCCATCATGAACGCTAAAGCCGCAGATCTCGGCATTCCTTTATCCATCATTTCCTTTACCAATACTATTTCGACCAATGTTGGAGTGTAAATTGGACCGCCTAAAGCTGCTGCTAGCAAAATACCCGTAAAACCAACAAAATAAATTTGAATCATTTCTTCTGGAAGGTAAGCTGCTAAATAGCTTACAATAACTAATCCAACGATCAAATAAGGCATTACAACTTTTATCATCTGCCACGAAGATTGATACCATAGTAGCACTTTATCGTGTACATTCTTTTCAGCGATTAATTGTTTTACTCGACCCACTCTTATAGTTTCGTATTGCTTCTGAAGTTCTCTAGCAGTTTTCGTTTTTGCGTACAGCATCCCACACATAATTGCGGCGATTGCTGAAAATACAAATCTAAGAACAACGAGATCCCACCCAATATATTCTCCAGTCATCCATAAGGTAAGAAAGTTAGCTGCGGGAGCCATGAGTAAAAATGTCATTGCTACGCCTATTCCTGCTCCGGACATTAATAGTGCGGCGTATATTGGTACAACGGAACAGCTACACGTAATAAAGAGCGGAGCTAGCAAAACTGCGATGAGATAATTTCTCTTTTTCCCAGATCCGAGATATTTTATAATAACGTCTTGATTGATAAACACTTGAATAATTCCTGTCATCAAAAACGCAAAAAGTAAAGTTATTCCGGCATTTGCAAAGTAATTCCAGACGTAAATAAATGGGATTATGTACCACGCATATTGTGAATAATCGACTCCAGCCTTTTGCGGAAGGGGCGATATAACCATTTGGATTTTACTCCATACTACTAAACTTACGATGAACAAAAAGAATCCAATTCCTATTATTGAACGAAGCTTAATTTTCCAATCAGTCGTTTTTATCGTCTCATTATTTTTGTTCGTTTTTATCATCTCATTATTTTTGTTCGTTTTTAACCTTGGTTATTCCCGTTTTTAATTCCTTGATCGTAGGAATATGACCTTGCGAGATTAAAATATCGTTAACGATTACTGCGGGTCCTTGTAAAATCCCATATTTTTCGACTATTTCCTTTGAAGTCATATCTTTATGAGCATAATCAAAATTTTCTCCTAATTCTTTTAATGCTTCTTCCATATTTGATCTTGTTTTCTTACACTTTGCACAAGGCTGGGGCGGACCTAAAGTAAAAACAGACAATTTTTTCTCTATTTCCATCACCATTTTTTTTATATATTTTTTGTATTAATTTTTATTATGTTATTTAAGAATGTAAGTATATTTAAATCTTAGGTTACATTTTGTAAGTCTATATAAAACACTTAAATTTTTATTACGAATTGTAATAAATCTTTAAATAATGATAGTATTTTGTAACTTAATGAACAAAGAAAATTTAAACTTTAAAAATTTTAAAAAAGATAAAATTAATTTAACTATCTTAAAAGCTCTTAGCGAAGATGGGCGATCCAGCTATTCAGAGATTGCTAGAACTCTTGGTTTATCTCATGTAGCAATAAAAAATCGAATTGAGGAATTAGTTAAAAACAAGACTATACAAATTCGCGCTGAATTTAATTTTACTGAATTTAACTTAAAATTAGGGTTGATATTGTTAGAAATAGAATACGATAATTACGATTATATAGTTAATGTGTATCGGAATTGCCCGAGGGTAATTTATTATTTTAGTCTTATGGGACAATACAACCTTGCAGTGTTATTCTATGGTGAAGATCAAAATACGTTCGAAACAATTTTAAATTCTTGTATGCTTTACAATTTAACAGGTATTAGAAAATCGAATCTTTTAATGATAGGAAATATAAATGAACCGCTTTTTTTTCCTTTGAAATTTAATAAATTGAATTCAGAATCAGAAGATTCCCCTTGTGGAATTTGTTGCAAAAAATGTAAAAGATTTGAAGATAGACTATGTTTGGGGTGTCCCGCATCTAAATATTATCATGGCCCATTTAAAGCTAATATTTCCCAGTAAAAAATAATCTTTTTAATCAGAAGACATACAATGAGATATTTGTTTACTTTAAAGGATCTTTAAAAAATTAAATTAATATAAGATATTCATTTTCTTTTTCCGTTTAAAGAATCTACATTTATATTTTCTGATGGCTTTACAGGAATTCCTTGAGAAAGTTCAAGAGATGGTTGCTCGGTTAATTGTTTGGACAATCTTGTGATTCCGAAAGAATAAACGAACACCACAATCACTTTTTCCGTTAAGAACGCGGTGATTATCAAGGAATAAATCATTACGGTTATATACCCGTATTCCAACAGAAGACTGAGTACGATAATGCTCGTACTAAACTTCGTACAAAGCCCAAATCCAAACGTTAGCCTGTCAGAAATCTTTTTAAAGTGCTTTTTAAATACAAACATCGTACTCCCAACTCTTCCCACAATTGACACTATAATTATTACGAAAATCAATAACACATTCACCATAATTGCACTTAACGAGACATGATAGCCGACCCCAAAAAAGAAAAAGGGCGCAATAAATAGCATTAAAAATTTAAAATTCCCTTCTAATTTTTCAGCATTTTTCTCTGGAAAGATGGATTTGCAGATAATTCCCGCAAAGATCGCACCTAAAATAGAGATTTCTTCGATGAAAATCCCGCTGATAACAATCATCCCTAAAAATATCGTTAAATATAATACTCCCAACACATGAGGAAAGTTTTTTCCCAATTTCATTAAATACCTTTGAACGCTTTTTCCCATTTTGATGGAAATTAAAGTAATTCCAAGAATAATTAAAATACTGATAATAAGAAGCAACCATATTGAAAAAATTTGCCCGAGATCAGATTCAATAATGCTGCCATTCGTACCATAAAAAAAGGGAAGCGTCGAGACAAAAGTTAACACTATTAATTCCACAATATCATCAGCAACTCCCATCCCGATTGTGAGTTGACCAAATTTGGATTTCTCAATTTTTAATTCGGTAAGAATGGCGATTAGAATTACTTCTCCGATCGTTGCAAAACCAATTCCCGTTAATAAACAGATTAAATAAGAATTGCTAAAATGGGTTGGAAAAACAAAATAAAATAACAGGGATAAGCCAAACCCTTCGAATAAACAGGTGATAAAATTGCCCACAAAAATTTCTTTTGCCATTTTACGAAATTCTTTAAAGTCGATACTTAACCCAATAATAAACAATAAACAGTAAATTCCTATTTTCTGAAACAGTAGAAAAACGGGATCATTTCCAAGCCCCGGGAACAACCCTAAATTAGCGAAAATGACACCACTGATAACGACTGTGAACTGCCATGGTAGTTTTAAATATTTCTGCAAAACTACACCTAAAGTCATTATAATGAGATATAAAACGATGAGTATTATTATGAAATTTTCCAATCTAATCTAACATCCTTTTTTTAATTTTTTTAATTTTTTTTTTCGATTTTATATTGTTATTATGTATGTTATCCTTATCGTTTAAATTAAATCAAACCTTTTCCTTTTAAAATTTCAGATAATTTTTTCTTTAAAACAAAAGAATTGCTAACGATCACTTTTCCATCTATAACCACACTATTCCCATGGAGGTTCAGATTACGAGATTCCGCGGAATTAAGATTTTTGGTTTCAAAAACTAAATATTCTTTGTAATCTGTTAGAACCTGAAAAACCGAATTCATAAAACCCTCCCACTGACACGCACAGACATTCAAAGGAATGTAGATATCGACCTTTAGTTTGTCCTTCTTTAAATTTTGTTCGGATTGCTCCATTTTACAAACCTACCTCTTAACTATTATTAATAACTTTTTTATCGTCTGTATTCCAAGCGTTTAACGCTTTCTTATTTCGAACTGTTATCATTGCTTTTTTGGAGATATGCTCTATAGCTGATAAAATTGAATCGATTTTAGAATAGGGAATTCCTACAAGACATTCATCGTCTTTAATATCAGTTGCATCTCGACACCCGTAACATCCTAAACTTGCGTTGACTTTTTGAGTTAAATAAGGAATAACAGATACATCGACACAGCACGCTTGAAAGATACCCGTACTGAACGAATGGCGCCCATTTACATCTTTTAAGGATGCTAAAGCAATCCACATAGCTCTTTCAGGGATATCTTCGATAACGATTAAATCGGGTGCAAAAGTACATTTTTCTAACGGCATAGCAATAATTAATTGTATTTCATTTGGTTTTAATCGAGGTATCTTTTCCATTAATAATCTGCCATCTTCTTCCTCCTTAAATAAACCAAGCGTTTTTAACATTGCTCCTTGAGCAATTTTTTCGGGAAGCGATTTAAAGCCAAATGCGGCGGCGGCGGCAGGACAGGTAATATTTATGGGCGATAAAGCACAGATTTTCCCTTTTTTTGCTTCCATTATCATTTGACAGTATCGATAAGACACATCAAGAGAAATCGAGGGATAATCCTTAATTTCTTCCTCTTTTTTAACAAATTTTACGGCTACAGGTGCATATCTTAATCCTAAAAGATTTTTAAGAGCAAATGAGATTTCAAAATTTTTTTTATTTATTTCCATAAATCCTCCTCTATAGTAAATATTTTTCTAGATCTCCTTACTTAATTCTAATATTGCATTTATAGCTTTTTCAAAATCTGCTTGGGAATATTCAAATGGCTTGAAGGGACCTAATTTTTCAATCTTCAAATCTTTCAATAAATTTAGGTATTTATTAACTTTAAACCCGTCTTTCTCAATTATCCTCAAAGCGCATTGATTATAACACCCATCAATAACGATAATATTTTTAGCTTTTTCCGTTGTAGTTCTATGTTTTGGGACCCCAGCAGCAATCGCGGAAATACAAAAAAGTCCATTTTTTTGTTTATCCATTTTCTTATATGCTTCTAGCATTGCTACACACGTCAAGGTACCAACGCTGGACATGCAACCAAAGCAACAAAAGAAAGCATTTTGAGGAACTGGTTTATCATGTTTTTTATCCTCCATTTTTTTTATCTCCTTTAAACCCTAAACACTCTTTTAATTTTACTGAAGTTTATTGTGTGCGTAATCTTTTAATGGTAAATAATTATTCCGATTGTATGGAATCAATAATGAGCTTTTTAGCCTTTTCTATTTCCTTATCTGAAATATAAGCCATCACTCCTTTTAAGTTACCACTAGCTACATCTTCATGTAAGGGTTTCTTTTGCATTCCGATATCTCGTACCAGCACGATACTCTTCTTAATTGAAAAACCTGCTTGTTCAACGATCTTACGAGCGCATTCCATAGGGCACCCATCAACGGTAATAATTTTTTTTGCAGCTTTTGTTTTACCATATACTGGCTTAACATTAGTTGGGAGTCCACCTAAACATCCTATACAAACCTTGTCTAAGCCTAGCTCTTTTACGGCTTCCATACTAGCGTATGCGGCAGTAATTCCAGTATTAGATAATCCGCCAAAACAGGCATATATAATATTTTCGTGAGTATTTTTTCCTGCTTCCCATTTCATCTCAGCTTCTGTCATATTTCAACATACCTTTATTATATTTTTTTTAATTAGTTAGTAATTTTAACATTAACAAACGAAAAAAATATTTTCTCAAATAAAAATATTTCGATTTGAGAAAGAAAAAATCGATTTGAGTAAGAAAAAATCGATTTGAGTAAGAAAAAATCGATTTGAGTAAGAAAAAATCGATTTGAGTAAGAAAAAATCGATTTGAAAAAAAATTTTAAATATTAAAAACTTCTCTTATTTGTTTGATTCAAAGTAAGAAAATAATTAATAATATAATATAAAAGAAAATAAGTAAAATTAAAACATGAAAAATGAAGATAAATCAAATTTATTTCTTTCTTTAGCTTCTTGTAGAAACTATACTAATATAGAAGAACGCGTTAAAATTTTACACGATCTTAAAAAAGGAATAATAAATGGCAAAAATGATTTTTTGAATAATTTTTGTAATGCTTTAGGAAATAAGACAAGAATAAATATTGTAAGAGTTCTAAAGCAGGGAGAATATTGTGTATGTGAGCTGGAAGTGATTTTAGACATATCTCAGCCAACTATTTCACATCATTTAAGAATTCTTGAAAAAATTAATTTAATTCGGGGATGGAAAAGAGGAAAATTCACATTTTATGTTTTTAACAAAGAATTATTTAAAAAAGGATTAGAATTAATGGAAGAATCATTTCTCGAATGAAAAACTTAAATGCTATGTCCAAGAGTGATCTATTCTTTTAATATAATTGGTCAATATAACCTTGCGGTTTTATTTTATGCAGAAGATCAAAATACCTTTGAGACCATCTTGAATTCGGCAAATTAATTTTGTGGAAATAACAATTAAAGTATAAAATTCTCAGATTACAATTATACCAAATTGGCAAAAATATTAATAAAGATTGGAGAAAAAAGTTGGCTTAAAAAGTTGATGAATTAAAGAGGGATAAATCTCTTAAATAAATGGTAATATTCCGGGAATACCAAATGCTGACAAAATGAATTCAACACCAATCAGAAATAGAATGACGCAGAATATCTTTTGAATTTTTGAGCCAATTTTCACTAATTTTACCATGAATCGTTCGTTAAACTTTCCCATAAAAGCACCCATTGCAAGGTAAGGGATTATAATTCCTAAGGCGAATAATAAGAATAAGGACATACCTATTGCGAATTCTTTTTCATTCATTGCAATTATAATAATCGATAAATATATGGGCGTAACACACGCTATCCATCCGGACCCCATAGATAATCCGAGCAATAATGCTCCGGTATAACCTTGATATTTTGATTCATTTGTACTTGATTCTGAAATATTAATCCCCTCCATTTTTAAAACATCCTTAAGGTCCTTTTCAAGAATAATAGCATCCTCTTGATTCTTTTCCATTTGTTGAGACGTTTTTGTATCGTCAAATTTTATATTCTGTTTAGGAATAACAATGTAAATAGCAAGACATATTATGATAATTCCTGAAATCAATCTTAACCAAAACATAAATGTGATAAAACCAGAAATAATTATAAAAAACCCCGCAGCTATCGCAAACATGAAGACAAAGCCAAGAGAAAAAGTAAAACTCATTAAAATACTTTTTCTTGTAGTTTTAACTTGACTTTGAATATAAGATATAAATGTAGGGAGCATTGCAATATTACAAGGTGATAAAAATGCAACAATACCACCTCCAAAAGCCAATAAGAATAAAAGAGCATCTACCATAGTTCTTATTACCTATAAATTTTAATCATAATAATGAATCAACTTCTTTCTTAATATTATTATAACTTCCTTCACTAGATCCTACCATCGTCTTTTCAACATTACCATCTTTATCTAGTATTTTAACCGTTGGCTTATATTTGATGTCAAAAAAAGTAGCATAATCATATTGAGGCGTATCTCGGATTGCAGGCCAGCTAGATTGACGATCTTTCAGAAAAGCTCGCAATTCTGAATCAGATGTGTCATCTACCATGTCAAGACATACTGGAACAATAAATAATACGCTACTAGAATAATCGTCATCAATATCACCTAAAATATCTGCTTGATCGGGACATCCAGAACAGTGTGCACCGAAAAAAAATACAATTACAACCTCTCCTTGATGATCTTCTAACTTTATCGATTCGCCATCGATTGTTTTGAAAGTAATATCTGATTTATAATCCGAATTATCTTCTCCCTCGATAACATTCACTGCTTTATTTACATCTTTTTTTAGAGATGGGGTTGAACCAATTACAATGATAACTATAAATAGTACTATAATCCCAGATACTGAAAAAAAAGGAATACTCTTTTGAATGTTGTTTATTACACGGTTTTTTTTTTTTTTATATCGATTAACTCTATGATACATTTTCTCAATCAATGTTTTTGCTCTGAATTAGAATTATTTTTCTATATTTTTTGATTTTTTCTTTTAATTTTTTTTATTCTTTTTTATCATCCATTTGACACGTTCTAATAATAATCGGTTTGATATTTTTGATGATGAGCTTTTTTTTAAGCGTACCCTCTAATTCCAAAAAATATTCTTCATTTTCACCAAAAATTTCGTTGAAATTTTGTGCGATAAAAACATTTAATTTCCCCTTAGAGATTTTATTATAATCAACGTAATTTATTATATCCTTATCTTTAATTATTTCAATTTTAGGTTCCTTAATAAGAATACAACCTTCTGTTAAAAATGAAACTTTAATTAACAAATTGGATATATCGTTCTTATTTATATATTCTTGAGCTTTTTCTGATAAAATCACGTTCATACGTTCATTTTCTTCTCTTTTTCTTTTTGATTAATACTGTTTTGTATAAAATTACAGACCAAGATTTTCCTTTTATTTTTTTGTAAGTGCATTTAGTTACTCCTTTAATTAAAAGATCATCGGGAATATCTTCTTTAGTAATCAAACCAAATACTTTTGGATTATGAATATGGTGATAAATCCACTTAGGAATTGATTTATTGGTGTTATATCCATAACGATCGTATTCAACCTCTTTTATTTCCTTATTATTTAAACCTGGAATCTCATCTATAGCTACAACTAATTTCCTCAAAGCTAACTGTTCGGAATTATATTTTTCATAAAGATTATCAACTTCAAGTTTATAATCTTGAGCAGAATGATTCATTTTAAGTTGTTCAAGAATTTTATCTCTCAAGATTTCACTAAATTCATTACTTAAACTTAAAATTCTTTTAACCTTGACATCTCGAGTTTCTACATCAAATAAAACTAAATTCAATTTTTTTGGATAAGATTCCCGTAATTTCTCGCTATAATTTTCATCTTCATTTTTTAGTTCTAAATGAATTGAATAAGCAATATCGTACCAATCTAAAATACCTATTTTAAACAGAATAAAAATAGCAAATGGTTTAACAATAAGCCTTAGAATTACTTTTCCGGAATTAAATTCTTTTATTTCAGTTTTTGAAGGAAAAGTCATCCCAACTAGTAATGTTCTTTTTAGATAATAAAATTTGATTAAATCATTATTTTGTGAGATTTCTTGTTTATATTTTTTAATGGATTGATTTTCTGTCATTTTTTCTTAATTCATTCCTTCAAATTTAAAAAAGAGCTCTTAATATTTTTTTTAAACTCTTAAAATGGTTTAAAAAAGATATTATTTATATTTTATATATTTGCATTTTAAATCAAAATAGATGCTTTATGATGATATTTTAATATAATTTTTAATTCAAATTCTTTTTATAATAGTATTTAAAAATGATAAGTTCAAATAAAAATATTTCGTTTCAAAGAAAAATATTTCGTTTCAAAGAAAAATATTTCGTTTCAAAGAAAAATATTTAAACTCTAATTGGCAAAATCAAATTCGTTAATCTTTTTTAGGATTAATTAAATATATAAAAAAATAAAGGTATGGTAGAATTTGTGTATTATTGTGCTCTTTTAATGAGGATCTTGAACTCCTAATAAAATCAATTCTTCTTTGCTCTTTATACCCCTCAGCTCATTTTTCTCGTAATAAATACTTGAATTTTTCTGGAGCGAAACCGTCCCTTCTTTCGTTGTAAAAACTCCTGATCCTTGTAAAACAAGGAAAAAAATGGCATAAGATTCAGGATGAGGGGGTATCTCTTGATTTTTTCCCAAATGTACAATCACTATATTAAAATTCTTTGTTTTAATAAGATCCTTTTTGATAGGTTTTTCTTCAGAGCGATTTATTTCAGAAATAATATTTTCCCAAAACATATTTTTCACTTTATTTTGTTAATTAAATTGTATTTATTGCTTTTTCATTATCATCATTTTAGAGCCTCCATCTTTTTCCGAAAATCGCTTTGGCATGGTTTTTCTATGCAATACATAATTAAAAGCAAATAATACCACAATCCAGATGCATAAGATGAGAACACTAATTTCGCTTGAAATAATATTACTTTGATTAACGGCACCTCGTAAGAGCTCAGTTAAAAACGTCAGGGGGGATATAAAATATATAAACGCGGAGGATGAGGGCATTTCTTTTAGCGGAATAAAAATACCTCCAATAAATAATAGAGGAAATTTTATTAAATTCATTAAAACCATGATATCAGACGTTTGATCCGTTGGTTTAGCCGATAATAATAACCCAATAAGAGAACCGAGAATTCCCATTAACAAAATTCCCAAAAATATTAAGAATAATGATAATGGAGACGAAATCAAAGCTGGAAATATAGCGATAAAAATCATTGCTATAATCGAAGTAATGATGACAGAATAAAGCGTAGATGCGATAGTAATTCCTAATAAAATTTCATTTAGTGAGAGCGGAGCACTTAAAACTCGTTCTAACGATTTTTCTCGGGTCTCTATGGGTAGAATCACGGGACTAACCGCGGTGGCTGTAAAAAACGAGGTCATGGCGATTATACCGATAAATATTTGTCCTAAAGAGATATTCCTTCCCAGAATCCAAGTTATAATCATAAAAAATGGAAACATTAATCCAAAAATTAAAACAGGTCCTTTTTTGATATAAAGAGTAATATTTTTTTTTGTTAGCATCCAAATGTTATTTATACTTTCATAATTCATATCAAGTCACTCCTATTTAGTTGTGAATCGGCTTTGATTAAATAAATAAACACCTCTTCCAAAGTGGTTTCTTTTAGATTGAAATCCATAATTGTGATATTATTTTTTTTAACAAAGTCATTTAGCTTTGAAATATCTTCTAAGGGATTAATAGAAATAATACTTATGCGATCATTCGGTTCTTCTATTATATTAAATAATGACTTTAATTCGTTTTTCTGTTCGACGGACAATGAATTTTCAAGTTTGAAAAGTACAGTTGAGGTAGGCTTGAAATTTTTGCGAAGATTGTCAGGACTTTCGTCTGCGATGATTTTACCTCGGTTCATGATTAATATTCTGTCGCATACTTGTTGAGCTTCTTGCATGTTATGAGTTGTGATTAGAATTGTTTTTCCTTCTTTTTTAAGGTCAAGAATTTGATTGCGAACAATACCTACGGAGATAGGATCCAACCCACTCGTAGGTTCATCTAAAATTAAAATTGAAGGTTCGTGTAGTAGTGCTAAGCACAAGTTTAGGCGCTGTTTTAATCCTTTCGATAGTGTTTTTGTCTTAGCATGCATTTTATTTGTTAATTCAAAGCGTTCTAATAAGATGTTTGTGCGCTCTTTAATTTTTCTTTTGGATAATCCATAAATTGTGCCACAAAAATTAAGGTTTTGCCAAACAGTATAATCCGAGTAAGCATTGCTAAGTTCAGGTACAATTCCAAACATCTTTTTTAATTCTTTAGGTGAATTTGTAAAATCTTTGGAGTAAATCTCAACTCTTGATTCATTTTCTAATTGAAAAATTCCCGTGATTAACCGAATCGTGGTGGTTTTACCGGCTCCATTAGGCCCAAGAATCCCAATTATATCTCCTTCTTGGATTTTAAAAGAGATTCTATCAACAGCAGTTAAATCCCCAAATTTTTTTGTCAAGTTAAAAGCTCCTATAGCAATATTTTTAGAAACGCTCATTTTTAGATCATCTCATTTATTTTAATGATTCTATAAAATTTGGTCCATGACACTTTTTGATTTGTTCTTCTGAACAATTGCTGTTTTCAAACGAATCTCGAATTTCAGGTTTATCACATTCACAATCGTGTGAAATTTTCTTTTCCTTTCTCATTTTCATTTTTTATCTAACCTTTATTTATAATTGAATATTAATTATATTATAAAAAGGGAAGTATTTAAACTTCCAAGAGTGAAGTATTGAATCAACTTCCCAAATATAAAGTATTGGTTAAAATTAGGTATGTGCACTCATAACAACAATAATAAGGAAGAAAAAGCCTTAGAATGGCATTGTAAAAAACATGAAAATGTTAAAGATTGCATAGAAGAATGTCGGGTTCACCGTATTTTCAATCTTTTCGGAAAAAAATACGTTATGCCAATCGTAAGGTTATTATTAATTCATAAAAAAATGCGATTCAACCAGATTTCAGAAGAACTTAAAGGAAGCCCAAAAACGATTACGTCAAGATTACGCGATTTAGAAGCATTTGGATTGATCAAAAGAGAGGTTTTTAACGAGATACCAATGAGAGTTGAATATTCATTAACAGATAATGGAAAATCCCTGGAGGATATCTTTGAACGATTTGCTTTATGGGCATTAAGCTTGAAAGAAAATAAAGAAATTAGTAGAAAAACATAATAAAATGCATCGATAATGTCATTTTTCGAAGGTAATTAAGAAAATTAATGTTAAATTTTTCAAATTAAAAAACGTTAAATCAACAATAAAAAGAGCCACGCGGGGATCATTAGGATTTTTTTTCCTTTTACTAATTTTTCACCGAACGAATCTTTAGACACTACAATCCCCTGATTAAGGTTAAATTTCTCCATAAATTTAACGAGCCCCATTAAATCTTTATTATCAATATAATTTCGGTATTTTACTTCGATAGGTGTGAAAGGATTTGATTCAATAATAAGATCAACTTCTTCTTTCTGCGGCGATCTCCAAAAGAAAATTTTTTCCGATAAGAGACGGGCGTGTTGAAATATAACGGTTTCAATGAATTTACTTAAAACTTCTTCTACTCTAAAAATCTCCGTTCCGTAGCGAAGCACAGTCATTGATAAGGAAGGATGGATTATATGCATTTTTTTACTTTTTCTCAATTCTTTTGCGATACTTCCCGAAAAATTAAAGATAAAGTCTATTAGAAAAGCATCTTTGAGGTAATATAAATATTCTTTAACAGTTTGTTGATTTACATTAAGAATGTTTGCTAATTTAGCAAATTCTATAATATTTGATGTTTCTTTGCAACAATATTCTAACAATAAATAAAGAAGATCTTTTCGCCTTACATCGTAAACTAAGGGAATATCTCCTAAAAGAATACGATCTATTACTGAAGATTTGATATATTGCTGAATTATTTGAATGTCTTGTTCCTTTGCGATTTCGGGAAATGGTCCTTTTAAAACATAATTTAATAGCATTTGCTCAAAAACAACCTTTTTATTAATATTGGTATCGTAGAAAATTTGCAATTCTGAAAAATTGAGATTCTGCTTCTCGAAATGAAAATCGTTCATTTCGAGGAATTCTCGGAAAGTTAAGATTGGTAAAAAAAGATCAAAAATTCTGCCCGCCAAACTTTCTTTACATTGCATAATATTTAATGAGGCCGAACCAGAAACAATAAATTTTATGTCTTCTCGTGTGTCATAGTAACGCTTTAAAATATCTTGCCAATGAGAGATTTTTTGAATCTCGTCTAAAAAAATATATTTGATAGCGTCAGAAAGATTTACCGTTTTTATATAATACTCCAAAATATCAGCCAATATATCTGGAGTTTGAGTTATAAGCTCGTCGAAAAGAAAATAGAATATTGATAGATTGGAATTTTTATTTGGTTTAGAGTTATCTTGGTTACAATTTTTTTCAATTATTTTTTTTATCATTTGCCGCATCATTACGGTCTTTCCAACTCTTCTCAAACCAATAATCGCAAGTATTTGTTTTGTTTTCATAAATTTTTCAAACTGAATAAAAAAATTTCGATGATATTCTGGTACTACGATGTCTTTTCCTTCCCACCAAGGATTATATTCTCTTATTAATGCCTTTATTCGATCTGAAAGCATATCCTTTTATTCTTGAAAATTGTTTGTTATATATCTGATTCAATAATTTAATATTAGTATAATAATATTATTATTTAATTTTTATTATACTACAATAAAATGATTTTACATTTTTATATCCTTTATGTGGTTTTTTTAAATTTGTAATAGAATTACATTTAATATTTTAAAAAATTACATATCAAAAAAGACGAATTCAACATTATAATCCCTATTTATACAGAAAATTAATTGAAATCGAAAAAAATGATTTCAAATCAAAAAAGATAAATATGAATAATTATTTCTTTTTCTTAAACTTTGATAAATAATTTTAAAAATTTTATAAGTTTTAAGATTTAAATATTATTATTTTAGGAAAAGTTTGAATTAATTTGAAAATAATCGCTTAACTTTTTTTCTAATTTAGGGAAGTCTTTTATGGCAGTTACTTACATGCGTAAATTAGAACAAGAACCAGAAACTTATGATTCAGAATTTACAACGCTTACAAAAGGTATTAGTCTCCAAGTAAAAAATTGGATTTTGGAGCGAATATCGACCTCAGATTCAATTTTAGAAATAGGTTGCGGAACGGGCACGCTTTCTAAAGAAATGGCGCTTAAAGGGAATAAAGTGATTGCTATTGATAAAGAATATAAAATGATAAATTTCGCCATGAAAAACTATCCTAAAGATAAAGAAGTTGATTTATTATATCAAATTGATAAATTTACTGATTTTATTGTAGAATCTAGTTCAAAAGATCTTGTGATCAGTACTTTTCTATTATCTGAGCTTGGGCCTCTGGAGCAGCAATTATTTCTAAGATTTGCTTGGAAAGCTTTAAAACCTAATGGTCGTTTACTTCTTGCTGAAGAATTTATACCTTCAGGTTTTTGGAAATACAATTTTAAAATAAAGAGATGGAGATATAAGAAAAAATTGCATAGACTCCGTCTAAAGGAAACTTTTCTTGTTAAGTGGTTTTTCAATTACCTTGAACCTATTGGCTTTAAATTAACCGAGAAAAAAATCTGGAAACATGGGGCCATCCAAGTGTTAGAATTAAAAAAAATTACTGATAACGAACGGAATGAACCGGGTTATTATCTACCCAAACCAAAAAGATTCAAAGGTTTACGCTCGCAATTAAGAATTTATAGGTGCTTATTTACGGGTCAAATTGACCGCGTTCCGATCGAGCCCGGAATATATATTTCTGGAAAACCTTCAAAAGAATCACCCATTATTGTGACAGCGAATTACGAATTTACTTATATAAAAGTTATGCGGAATCTTAAAGGTAGAGATGCATGGGTATTATGTGTGGATTCGAGAGGGATTAACGTATGGTGTGCTGCGCGAGGAAACGATTTTGGAAATAAACAATTAATTGATGCGGTGGAATCAACAGGAATTCAAAATTATTCAAGTAGCAAAACTATAATTTTACCTCAACTTGCTGCTGGAGGTGTAGCTATCCCTCAATTGCCTAAAACTTTTCCCTATAAAATAAAATATGGTCCCATCTGGTCTAAAGACCTACCAAAATATTTAGAAGATCAACCTAAAAAGAAACCAGATTCAATGAAAATTGCAAAATTTTCAATATTCCATAGGTTTCGAGCAGGAATAACGCATATAACTTTTTTATTTAGAAAAATTTTCATATATCCTATATTAGGTTTAATAATTTTATTTTTAGCTTTAGGATGGTTTGATAAATTAGTATGGTTAGGCGAAATTGTGGCGTTAATTGTTTTGATAAACGTAGTAATATTTGTTTTATTTCCATTATCCTTCTTTACGCGGAAATTCGTATATAAAGGGATTTTTTTTGGAATAATTAATATCCTTCTATTAGGTTTTCTTATATGGTTGATTCACGATTCTATAATTTATACATTACTCAATTTACCTTTTATATTTTGGACGACTTTCTTTTCAACGATGTCGTTTAGCGGATATACAATGGCCACTAATCCAAGAGAAATTCAATTGGAATATCCAATTTTTAAGCAAATAAACAGAATTTTATTGATTTTTGGACTTATATTAATGGGAATTGGCTTAATTTTTTATACAAATTAAAAATAAAGAATAAAAATAACAAAACTACTAGATAATTGATATGACTGAAAACAAGATAGAAAAAAAAATCGAGAAAATAATTGGAGGCTCTAAAATATTTGTAGACGAAGAGAAATGCAATGGATGCGGTCAATGCGCCGAAGTGTGTCCTTTTGGGCTTCCTAAACCTAGCGGATCTGGAAAGTATGAGATTAAAGACTCTGATTTGTGCATTGAGTGTGGTGCGTGCCTAAGAAATTGTGAAAATAAAGCGATAATTATGCAAGAACAAAAGGGTTGCGGATGTTTATGGGATGCACGACAACGGCTTAAGAACGAAAAAACTGGTAAAATTGCGTTAGACGTATGTGGATGTGGAGCTGCAACTTCCTCGTGTTGTAATAGCGAAAATCCAACCGACGTGAATTTTGATATAAAATTTATCAAAACATACGATCAATTTATAAAACCTAATTTAGGCTCGTGTTGTGCTCCATCTACCGAAGAGGAATCTAAAAAGACGAAAAATAAAATTCATAGGTCATAATAAAAAATTTTTAGAATTTTTCTGTTAATAAAATAAAAAAGATTAATAAAAACAACAACATAGGTGAGTTTTAAAAAATGAATAACGAAGAATTAAAAAAGAATGTAAGAAAGAAATCCGGAGAAATGGTTCAAGAGAAAAATAATTGTTGCGATCCGTCGTATTCCTGTTGCGATGCTTCAAAATCCGATTTGGAAGAAAAAATTGTTTCAAAAACTCCAACTCTCTTGCCTTCCCAAAAATTACAGGTAGATATTTTTGTTCCGTTAGATATGTGTTCGTGCGTTTGGGATAAGTATATGAATAGAACTTTTGAAATACTTACGCCTTATATTAAATATATCAGCTTTAATACGAAAAACATAAATTCAGAAGAAGCCAAAAAGTTAAATATTTACGAAAACTGCGTTGTAATCGATGGAAAAACAAAGTTTACATCGTCTTACGTTTTAAAAGAGCAATTGCCAGATATATTAAAACAAAAAGGATTATTGTAAAGATCTTTATTTTAATTAAAAAAAAGAGGGGATAAACTAAATTACAAAAAAAATTACTTTTCAATTAACTATTCCTGAAAATGGTGTTAGTAAAAACAGAGAATTTACCGTTTTTGTAAAAGACAACGCTGTTTTTGCCGAAGCCTTAGCCATGATCGACAAAAAGATTTATGAAAATCCCGAGCTTTCACCTTTTTCGAAAAATCACATTTTTATACATAGCGTCTTACAATTATTTTGGAATCCTGAGGAAAATAGAATTTACTCCGATATTAACGTTTTTGCTGCAAGTAAATACGGAGTGATGCCGATACAAAAAGACATAAATTTCAATCTATACGACGACTGCGAGATTTCGTTAACATCAAGTTCTTGAGGTTGATGAGCTAAAGTGGCGAGCAGACCTGATTTTGGGCGCTTTAAAACAATGCTGAGAAAGAAATACGGAAAAGATAACGAATACTTTTCGCATTATTTTAAATCTAAAAAATAAAATATGTGGATGAAGTCTTTCAATAAAACTTAGTGAAAGACTGACAATAGGATTGTGTCCTACAAAAAGTGTAATTTTTTATTATAAACTATATATTACAAATAAAGAACGAAAATAGGAGGGACGAGAAGATTAAACAAATAACTTTGAAAATAAGTATGACATTAAGCGGATTGACTGAGGGAAAAGAATTTCTTTTAAACCTTAATGATAATGCTACAATTGTAGATGCCTTTGTTGCAACTGACAAATATATTTACGAACATCCCGAAGAATCTGTCTTCCCCATATTTAATGGATATATTCATAATTACTTGCAACTTTTTTGGAATCCAGAAGAAAATAAAATTTATAGCGACGTAGGTTTAATGCCTTACGGCCCAGACGAAAAAGGAGATTTAAGAAAATTTATGCCATTACGAGACGATACAGAATTTGATCTTTATCCAAATAGCGTTATTGAATTACAACTAGATCCAGGTTGTTGATGAGAAAAGGTGCAGAATAGAATCGATATTGGGAAGTTTAAAACTTTAATTCGTACTAAGTTTGGTAAAAACAACGAATTTTTCTTTCATTATTTTAAAATTAAAAACTAACTTTTGGTTGAATGAAGTCTTTTAACAAATTTTAGTAAAAGATTGACGACGGGATTGTGTCCTTTACAGATATCAATTATTTGTATAATATTTTTTTCTTTTTACTAAAACTCGGTTATGTTAATTCGTCTAAATAGATTCTCCGCTTTTTTCTAATGCTAAAAGCGATATTTTTTTATTCGAAAATTTTTTATTTCTGGGAACTCTTTTTCCGTCGTACATAGTGTTGCTCTTTCTTGCAAAGCGACAGCAATAGCAATACAGTCGTTATAAGACAATTCATTTCGATAACAGCACTTCAATTGCCCCGCCTTTAATATAAGAGTATTAGATAACTCAATGAATGCAACGGGAATTTTAATACGAAAAGATAGTAAGCAAGAGTCTGCAAAGTCTTTCCCTTTTCCTTTACATAAATGGTAGTACGTTTCAATTAGTAGATTATTTGGCATACAGGCTATCATTGAACCATCGTATATGTCTTGCATTAAACTATTGATTTCTTTTGGGGTATCTTCTAGGTAATATAAAGTTACAATTCCGGTATCCAAACAAATTTTTGATTTCATCTATTTTTCCTGCTCTATATCTTCTTTTCGAGATTGATTGTAAATTTTCCGGAATTCTTCAGTAGTAAAAGATCGTTTTCGCAACGCTTCTACATTTTCAACAAGAAAAATCTTTATGGAATCCGTTTCATCGTCGATAATAACGACTTTATCACCGTCTCGAAGATTATGTTTCTTGCGAATACTGGCTGGAATAGATATCATGCCATTATTAGTAATTTTTACGACTTTTTCAATCATTTTTTATCACTAAGTAATATAAAAAAATCTTAAAAATAAATATTTTATTAAGTAAATATAAAAAGTTTAAGTAAAAAAAAACTAAATGAAATCTGGTGTTAAAGTATGGTAAAAGTATTGTAATAATCCCATATTAGCTCTAAGGAAGAAGGAACTAAAAAAAATTCAATGTTCTTGTCTAATGATAAAAAATTAAAAGATTAAATAAAGTTAATATTAACGGTTCCCAATTTTGAATAGGAATAATTTTAATTGTTTGCTTCTAGAAGTAATACAATAAAATTACTTCCTTTAGTATAATCGTCTTTTATCCTATTTTCAATCCAGATTTGGCCATTGTAATTACTTAGAATTTTCTTTACGATATATAGTCCAAGACCCATCCCTATAAATCCTTCGTCTATTTTTCGGTCTTTTTGAAAAATGGTACCTTTCAAATTATCTGGGATCCCTTTACCATTATCTAAAAATTCAATTTTAAAATAACTTTTATCGTCCTTTTTTATTCTTGAAACCTTTATTTTAATCGATACTAGCGGTTTATCGTTGTGTTGAGCTGCGTTAAGTAAAATACTTTCAAACACATTTAATAAAAGCATGTTTGCCATAATGTAAAGTTCAGAGGTATTTGCGATTGGTTCCAAATTAATTTCAAGTAATCTTTCAAAAAAATTATTCGAAAGAAAAGTTACTGCTTCTTTTAAAATCTTGTTTATTTCAATTTTTTCAATAGCAATGTCTAAGCCTTCAATACCTAACACTTTTTGAACGTATAAAATCAAGTTTAACCCTTTTAACGATTGTTCTTTAATTTGACGCAACAAATCGTACTTATCGGCTTCAATGTTAGTATCTTTTAAATACTGCGAAAATATTTCGGTTGTAGCATTTATATTATTTAGAATATGATTCATATCGTAAGCGAAAAGATCTTTGTAAAAATCAGCGCGATCGTAGGCATCAGTTAATTTTTTTTCAGCGATTTTGCGCTCCGTAATATCTCTCATTATAATTAAAATTAAATCCTGTCCACCCATCCGAATTTGGCTAGCATTTATTTCTACGGGAATTTCAATTCCGTTTGATTTTATAATTTTTAATTCTTTAGGTGGAGCGTTTTCCTCGTTTATTAACTCCATTAAATAACTTTTTATTTTTTCAAATTCTTCGGAATAAGAAAACATAGCAGCATTTTTATTAATAATTTCTGAGCGAGTTTTCCCAAATAGTTTTTCTGCCATAATGTTAGCGTCAACAATATTAGACGTTTTCTTGTCAATAATTAAAATTGCATCTCTAGCAGATTTAAACAGAGTTTGATAACGAAGTTCGGCTGATTTCAAGGCTCGAACTGCAGGTCTAATAGATTTATAAAAATTGTCGAAAAAATTCTTTAGTTCTTCAAATTTTTTGTTTTTTTCTTTACTTTTTTCGAAATCTATGTAAAATGCTTTATAAACTTCGTCAATTTGGTTGAATTCGCTAATAAAAGCTTCTAAAAGTTCGTGAGCGAGGTTTAAATTAATCTTACTATTTATACCCGATACAATTGAAATCTGAAATAATTCTATTTTTCCCCTTGAGTAAGGATTTTGTATTTCAAAAATTAAATTTGCACTTTTTATAGTTTCCGTTATATGAACAAAAAATTTCTCCTCGTACACATCCATTAGAGAAGGAATTACATCTAAATCCTTGTTTTCTATCGATTCTGGAACTTTCAATAAGATTTTAGGCCCAACGATAGGATCGAAATAACTAAGAACTAATGCTTTCAATTTTAATCGCCAAATTTACCCTAATTCGATTCTATTTACGTTTCATTTTACTCTTAATTACTATTATTCTATAACCTTCTAATTATTTATAAATTATTTCAAATTTTCAACGAACAGTTCCGATAATATTTTTCTTTGAAAAAAATAAAATAAAATAATACTAAAACATCTAAGATTGCTCTTTTTTCCTACTCTTTTCTTTAATTTGTTAAACTTAATAGGCTTAATTCACTACTCTCATTTGAATATATATGGATTTTATTTCTCATTTTTTTTTAGGCTTTCTTATTAGCGCTTTAACCGTCAATTTTTTTGGCTTAGATTTCTTTATTTTCGCTGCTATTATGTCAATGGCTCCTGATTTTGACGTCTTTTTACATCCTTTATCAAAAAGAAAGAAAAAGTATTTCTTATCTCATCGTGGTGGATCTCATTCATACATAGTTGGTTTAATGATATCTCCAATTGCAGGTGGTATTTTTTATCTCGTAACAAATCAAAATTTTTTTTTGGCTGTGATAATAGCTTTTGTTTTTTATGCGATTCATGTAACGTTTGATTTGTTCACAACTTCGAGAATTCCGATTTTTTTTCCTCTTTCTAAAAAAGAATATCGATTATCTGTGGATAGATCTGTAAACAGCTTTTTATTTCTGTTTTCAACTATAAATCTGTCAACATTTTTAATTTTATATTTCATTTGGCGAAGAGCGTATTATTCAGCAATATTATGGATTATTTACTTCATTATTTATTCGATATATTTTACGTATAAAATAATAACAAGAATCTGGGTTGAATTTAAATTACCAGAAAATTGCGAATACATTCCCGGAGTCTTACCTTTTGTTTATTTTATTTACGAGAGTTATATAAAGGAGAATTATAATGTATTTCACCTTACCAAAAAATTCCAATTCTCATCGAAAACGAAAAAAATCGCAGAGAATATTGTTAAAAACGATTCAGAAGAAAGAATTTATTTTGAAAAAGCTAAACTAATAAGTAAAGAATATCGATTTTTTCTAAAGTGGAACGCTATAATTCCTATTATTCAAACCAATAAAGATACTGTAGATGTTACTTTATTTCTTGCAGAAAGTTACGTTAATGGTATTGCATATTCTGTAAAAGTAGTTTTCAACAAAAACAATAGAGAAGTAATTCAAATCTCCAACGGGTTCAATAAAATTTACTTAGGATAAGAAGAATTAAAATTAAATTGATGTATAAGATAAAATCATCATTATTAAAAGAAACACAAATACTGCTAATACAATAGAATTCACGATTATTTTCAAATACAACATTTTTTTTAAGGAATCTGTCTTTGTTTTATCGCTTTCTTTAAAATCAGGAGACCCTTTTTTTAATTTCATCAAATTTCTAAAATAAAATATTATTTTAATCGAAAAATAAGCAACTATTACGGAAATTCCTATTATACCGAGTAGCATGTAAAGATAATATGCTCCAGAGTTCGCCTCTCGCGTTTCTAAAACAATCATAATTTTAAATTAAGGACATTTGAGTATTAATATACAATATTACACTTTTTTTATATTTTATTTTGTAATTTTTTAAAAATTATCGCGCTTATTTATTAGAATTTAACTTTAACATAATAGCCATTTATGAAAGACGACAAAATCGTTTCAAAAATAAAAGAATTTGCGCTCAAAAACTCTGAACTAGACGATACACACGGTTTTAAACACGTCGAGCGAGTCTATAACCTTAGTTTGTTAATCGGTAAAAAATCAAACGCTAATCTTACCGTACTAAAGATTGCAGCTCTACTTCACGATATAGGAAGAATTGACGAAGAAAAAGACAACAAAAATAGAAATCACGCCGAAATTTCCGCTCAAAAAGCGTTAGACTACTTGAATTCGAACGACTTTAAAATATCTCAAAAAGACATAGATAACGTTATTCATTCCATAAAAGCGCATTCTTTCTCTAATAAAATCGTTCCCAAAACGCTAGAAGCAAAAATACTTTCAGACGCAGACAAATTAGACGCAATCGGAGCAATTGGACTTTATCGAACGATTTCTTTTACGACCATAAACAAAGGGGGAATAAACGAAGTGATAGAACATTTAGAGCGTAAAATTATTAAATTAAAAAACGAGATGTATTTAGAAATTTCAAAAGACCTGGCTAAGGATAGACAAAAAATCGTTGTTGACTTTTACAACGAAATAAAAAAAGAGATGTACCCTTTTATTTAAAAAAACCTTCGATAAGTTCGACAATTTTAGTCTGTTTTTCAAAAGATTGAGCTAATTTAGCTTGATTTAAAAGTTCTAAACTTTCTTTCGTGAGTTCTTCTATTAGTTTTCTTAAATCTTCGCTAATTTTGATGTAATAAACTTTTTTACCTAAATTATAGTTTTCTTTCCACTTTAAATATTCTTGTTCAAATAACTTCCACTTTTCTTGAATATTCTGATCAACTATTCTTGATAATAACGCATTCGCTGCAATCCACTTAATATCAGCGTTTTCAAAATCGTTAAAATAAGCAAGTATTGTTATCATGTTTTGATGCGCGTCTAGATTAATCATTAAAACGCGCTGACCATCTTCAAACGCTCTTTTATTTTGAAAAAATTTCTTTTCAAGGGCAATCCATTTAGACATTAATTCTTGGTCGTCAAAATAAGTATATTCTTCTAAAAAATCCCTCCATACTTCTATTGGAAATTTAACTTTGTTTAAAACTAAGTACATTTCTTCAATTGAATTAGTTAACGCTATATCTTCGTGAAATTTCTCGATTTCATTCGTGAATTTTTTAGCTAATTTACATGCTTTTCCTAATTCTCGAGATTTTACTAATTCTTCAAATTCCTTTTTAACTTGACTTATATTCTCTTGAAATTCTTTAATCCGTTGTTCTACAGAACCTTTTTCCTTAATTTTTTCGGAGATTATTATCCCTCAATAGAATATGTAGCTGATTTTTTGATAATGATATTATTTAAACAATTTATTTCGTAATTTAAACCTTTCTTAAAAGAAATACAATAATAATTAAGTTCGAGGATTTATTAAAAGCATCTATTTAAATGTATACTAAAGATATTATTATTAAAAAAATTAAATTATACTATTTAAGAATTAAAGTCATAATTTTAATAAATGTTTTAAAACGATTCTAAATAAACGTGAACTCGATTGTCTACAAATAAGTTTAAAATCGTAATCTTCGGGGATGGCGGCGTTGGTAAGACTACGTTAGTTAATCGATATCTTAAAGGCGTATTTACTAGTGGAGCGATGACAATTGGAGTAGATTTCCATCTAAAAGTGTTGGATATACAAGGAAATAAAATCGTATTACAAATATGGGATTATGCGGGACAAGATCGCTTTAGATTTCTATTTCCTTCGTATGTTTCAGGTTCTGAAGGAGCAATCTTCATGTTTGATGTTACCAGATATTCGAGCATTAAAAGCTTATCAGAATGGATGGAAGCTTTTAAAAGAGGGTTTGACTCTGACGACGTAAAAATACCTAAAATAATGGTTGGCGGGAAAATAGATTTAGATATTCAGAGATCTATATCTCGACAAGATGCAGAGGAATTAGCAAAAAAATTTAATTTTGACGAATATATCGAATGTTCGTCCAAAACGGGGGAGAACGTTGAAATAATTTTTGAAAAGTTAGCACTTAAATTAATAGAAAAAAAGGTTTAATTTAAAAGGTTTAAGAATTAGCTTTGGTTTAAAACTAAATTCATTAACATTTGAAATTTTTCTTCAGAACCCCAAATAACGTAAATATTCGTTTCTATTGGGATTGCTACTTGTTTTATCGCAATAATCCATCCGTTCCCGAGGTTCTTTGCAATTTTGCTTCCTTCTTTAAATTTAAGGTATACGTTCGCACCGAAATACTCTTGAATTTTCGTGTATTCAATTTTCTTATTTTCTAAGTCTGGAATCAAATTTTTTTTCTTGAGCTTTTCAATTTGTTGATCAATTTTTCCATAGAGCAAATCCAATTTATCTCGAACTCTTATTTCATCTATTATAATATTCTTGTATTCAAAAATTACGATTCCAAAATCTTTCTCAAGCCCCATAAAACCCAACACATCAATATCGAAAATCTCCCTACCGAAGGATTGCGAATCTTTATAGATTTGTGAAAATTTGTCGTAGCCTTTATTAATGTACTCGCTAATTAAAAATCGGAAGCTTTTTAAAATTTTTATTTCTTTTTCCTTTTCTGAAATTACTTTATCAACTAAATTCATTATTGGTTTAGCGCCATAAATTTGCGTTCCTTTTGGAGTCTCTCCTAATTTTTCAACCCAATTTTTCTCAATTAATCTTTCTATAATTCTATATATTGTAGGTCTTTTTATGCCTAACTCTTTATTTAAATTCCCTACTTTATCTCCTTTATCTCCTTTTTTCAACAGCGATAGATACACTCTTGCTTCTTCAGAACTTAAGCCTAACTTTTGAAGCCCCAATCTCTGCAAAATCTTTGTTGTATCAAAAAGAAATTTCGTTGACACCTCTCCAGATGGCTCTATTTTTCCTAATTTTGCTTTTGGATCCATGTATGGTTCTTTTGAACCCATCGATCTTAAAATATTTGTTATAGATTTTATTACATTTATTGATTGCACTAATTTAATAGAAGGTTCAACTTCATTAATTAACATCTGGCATATTATCGATCTCTCTTCGTCCTTAATTGCAATAATATTGTATTTCCTGTTCAATGAAGAGGCTATTATTCGATCAGGTGTATTTTGCAAAATAAAATAGTAAATATCGGCAATTTTTAAATAATTAACATCCCCTGAATCCCAACTCGAATTAATAGTATTAATGTCCTTGCTAATGTCCCAATTAACTGACGAAAAAACTATCTTATTCTTACCCTCAATAATCGCAATAGTATTTATTTGATCCTCGGATTGTAATAGATTTTTTATAGCAGTTTCGTAATCGGGCATTTTTTAAAACTAAAAATTGTAAAATGGATAATATAAATATAAAAAAAAAGTTTAAATAAATTGTTATTTCTCTTCAAATTTGACCCCATTTTGATTTCATTCTTTTTTGTTTCGAAAACTCTTTTTCAGATCTTCTAAAATGTCTTTAATATAATTTTTTTCTTTTTCCTGTTGTATGCTCGTAAAGTCGTTAGGTAACTCGGAACAAATTTGTTCGTTTTCCTCCTCATCTTCGTCTGACAAAACGATACAAGGTATCCCCTGTATAATCACTATTTTTATAAAATTTATCGCCTCCAATACTTAAAAACATCTATGAATCACTTGCGGGCCCATTTCTTTGTACTCACGGCGGGTTATCCACATTCTATTAAATGTTTTTAAAGAAGCTAAAATCGAGCCACCAATCCAAACAGAGTACATTCTTTCCGGAGGAGAAATGATTTTAATATCTACGGATTCGGGGATTTGTTCTCTTATTTCTTTCAATAACCTCTCTTTAATACCTGGAAACATTGTAGAACCACCCGAAAGTACAATATTACCGTAAAGCTCCCTTCTCAAGTCAACATCGCATTCCGAAATAGAATCTACTATTAAATCATCTAAAGGATCTAACTCTTTCCCAATTACAGAAGGATTAAAGAAGCATTCGGGTGCTAAGAATCTTTCGATGCCAATAGCAACGCATTCGCCATCAGGTAACATGTACGATTTTTCTAAACCAGCAACTTTTTTTGATATTAGCATTTCTTTTTCGGGATCAAGTGCTACGTAACATAATTTTTCTTTTATGTCTCGAACTATTTCCTTCTCTGCCGAAGTCATTAGATTGTATCCTTTTTGCCTTAAAAGCCTCTGTAAATAAGTCGTAACATCTCTCCCCGCAAGATCTACTCTTTGAATCGCGTGACTTAATGCAAATCCCTCGAAAATAGGAACGATGTGAGAGACGCCGTCTCCAATATCTATAACGCAACCCGTAGTGCGTCCGCTAGCGTAAAGCGATAATACAGCTTGTGTTGCCACATAAAGAGCAGGCACATTAAAAGTTTCAAACATTATTTCCCCCATTTTTTCTCGATTCAACCTTGGATTTAAAGGCGCTTCCGTTAACAATACGGGATGCTCAGAGGGATCGATTCTTAAGTCCGTGTAAAAAGTATAGTGCCATATTCTTTCCATTGCAGGCCAATCGTTAATTATTCCGTGCTCTACGGGAAAATTAAGTTTCATTATACCTTTGAGTTCCATTGCTTCCTCGCCGATGTAATACTCGCGAGTGTAATGTTTCTGGTCTGGTAATATATTCCCGTATTTAGGTATCCCAATCATCGTAGGAAACACAGAGCGTGGCTGATCCTCGCCAGCGTATCCGTTTTTTGAAATACCCGTACCGTTATCTAACACTATTGCCTTTCTAAAACTTGTTTCTTCCAAAAATTTATCCACCTTTTTAATATTAATTCTAAATTTTTTCTTTTAAGAGGAATTAATAATAAGGTGGATTTTAAATTAAGTTGTATTAACCTTATTATATTTAACTAACTACCCGTGACTAAAAACCCACTATTTTATTAATTCCTCTAAATTTTAAATTTATTTGCTAAATTTCTAGAAGAAGAATTTATATTTAAACCTTTGTCACCCTTAGGTGACAGATTGTCACAATTAAGGTGACACTAATCTTTTAGGTATTCATTTTAGAGTTAAAATTAAAAAAAACTGACTAATCCTCATCTTTTAATTCTAATAATTTCTCTATATTTGATTTAATTTTTTTGTATTTTTTCGATTTAGGCTCTATTTCTAAAATTTTTTTACAAGCAATTAAGGCGTTTTTGTAATTTTCAATTTTTAAATCTACTTCGATTAATTTTTCCCACACTTCTTTTAAGGAAGGTTCGAGCGAAACGGCCGATTCTAAATATATTTTAGCTTTTGAGAGCTCTCCTTGGGAATAATGCAGGTTTCCCAAGTCTTTTCGTACTTGAGGGTCTGTTGGATTTGTTTGTATAGCCTGTTCTAACAATAATTTTTCGATGTTTACTTTTAAATCGTTGAGCTTTTTTGAATTAGGAATAAGTTCAAGAAGTTTTTTGCTTGCAATTAACGCGTGCTTATAACTCTTTAACTTTAGATCTAACACTACGAGTTTTGACCATACTTCTTTTAAGGATGGTTCGAGCGAAACTGCTGTCTCAAAATGCATTTTTGCTTTTTTAAGATCTCCTTTATTGTAATAAATAGCGCCCAAATCTTTCCTTGCGTGAGAATCTATAGGATTTACTTGGATGGCCTGTTCTAGCGTTAACTTTTCAAGTTCCATTTTTATCTTATTATATTTTTCTGAATTTGGGACAAACTCAAGAACTTTATTGTTAGCAGTTAGCGCGTGTTTATAATTTTTCAATTTTATATTTACTTCAACAAGCCTCGACCACACTTGTTTTAAAGAGGGATCGAGCGAAACAGCAGTTTCGAAATGAGTTTTTGCTCTTTTAAGATCGCCTTTATTATAATAGTAAAAACCTAAATCTGCCCTAGCATGAGAATCTGCGGGATTTGATTGGATTACTCGTTCTAGAGCTGACTTTTTATCAATCTGAGAATTATTTATTTTATGAGAAATATTATTTTCCTCTTTAATGTACATAAATTATTTTAGAACATATATTTTAACAAATCCTCTTTAGTATAAGAAGTAAAATAATAGGTATAAAATAAGGATAAAAATATTAACATTTGAACTTTTTTATAAATTATCACATATTTATCGCAAATTTAATCGTATCATTAAATTCTCTTATTTATTTTAAAAAGATTCTCTTCATGGATTGAAAAAGTATAATTTTTTCTAGTCTTTTTTAAATAATATAAGAAATCTCTTCTCATATAATCTTTAGTTTCATGATCTATTTCATATTATTTGGATTAATTTTGAAATTTTTTGTGATAATCAAAAATTTAACAAATTTTTCTTCAATAGCTAATTTTAATTCTTTAAAAGAAAAAACCGCATTAAGATTCGATATTGAATAAAGGTAATCCAATATTTCAAGTCGGGGCGTGATTTTTTTTTTAAAAACTCTCGCGGAATAAAATAATTTAAAGAAGGATTATTAATTGATGTTAATATTGATAAAGGATTATATTTTACAAAATCCAACCATGATTGAGACATATTAAAAGGATTTATTCTATTCTATTAAAAATTTTTATTTGATAAATTTATTTTAAGTATCGACCTATTTTTGAGTTAAGATTCTTCGTTCTTTATTTATGACTATTCTAGGTTTTTTAAAAGTAAATTAAAATTAATTACTCTCTATGCTTTTATAACTGCTTAAAAATTAGACATAAAGAAAAAGCTAGATAAAAAGATAAGAGAACGACAAAATGACATGTGACGAAGAATTAAAATATCATGAAAAAGAGCTAGTTGAATTTACTTACAAGGAAAATAATTTCGATAAAATTCCTCCTATTGTAGGCGTACTTTTTGCAGATTTATTTGGAAATGCTATAATGACTTATGAATTCGAAAACGATAGTAGATATGGGTCAATTAAATCGTATTTATCTGATAATAATAAAAGTTTATTAGAAATCGATTTAGTATCAATGTATTTCAGTTCATTTTCAATATTTGCCTCAAATAATAATATAAGAGATTTAAGTTATCTTGAAATTCATGGAAGTAATTTAAAAATTCAGATCTCTTTTTTATTTGAAAAATTCATGATCATTGTTTTTTTGAATACAAACACGTTATTAACTCCAAAAGCGCAAGAAGAGATTTTAAAGTACTTTAAAGATTTAATCAAGCATAATTGGAATTGTTTTGTTGATTTTAATAATAAGGATTCTAAAGATATTATTAGAGAGCTAAAAAAAGCAGGATTGAGCTGGTTAAAAAAACTCAATAGAACTTATATTCACGATTTTAAAAATGGATACCTCATGAAATCTAATTATATTGAGAATTTTATCGATAAAATAAACCCGATTATTAAAGATGAGTTAAATGAATACATACAAAATGTTCCAGAGGATATTATAACTGATTTATTAAGAGAGATTGAAAATAAAATTCAAAACGAAATTTTTGAATTGGTTTCTAAATTATACAAAAAGTAAAAATTTTTGTTTATTTTATCATGCTTTCTGGAATCTTTACCGCCACAATCTCTCCTCTCACACACTCTTCTCCTTGGGCTCTAAGTGAAACGGAAATTGTTATTTTCTTTCCTTTTACTTCTTTTACTTTTCCTCTTAATTCTAACACAACTCCTATTGGAGTAGGTTTAAGAAAATCTACATGCAAAGAAGCCGTAACATATCTCAATTCTGGCTTTGTTCCCATTTCTCTTCCTTCGGTTCGATATCCGGCAGCAGCAGCGGTACCCGTACCGTGGCAATCGATCAACGATGCCAATAAACCACCATACACGAATCCTTGAAAAGCCGTATGGTACGGTTTGGGTTCAAATCTACAAACGCTTTCGTTTCCTTCCCAATAACTTTTAATTTTCAAACCATAATCGTTGAGCCGGCCGCAACCATAGCAATAGCTCAAATTATCTGGATAAAAATCTTGTATCGCTTTCTTCTCCATACTTTTTAACACCTAAAAAAAATTACTATTTTAAGGGTATAGATGATAATTTTTTTATTCATTAAAAGAATTTGACTATTGACCTTAAAATCCCCCTTTTTATTGGTTTCATTAAGTTTTCTTCGTTTAATTTAAGTTATGTTAAAAAAAGAGCAACAAATGATTTGCGTTTAATTTTGATTTTCAATAACCGAATTAAAAAATGTAATATATTTTTTTATATATCTCGATATTTCTTAATATTTGTTAAACTGCCGGGAGTAAAATTTAAATATACGCTTATCACAATTATAATTGATCACTTCGATAATCAATGATTGTGATCATTATTATGCAGATAAAACTTCTCGTATCTTTATAATTTAATAGATTCATTGGTTTTCAAAATATAAAACTTTAGTTTGAAACAGATTAAAATAAGTTAAAAAACTGTTATGCGAAAAATATAAAACGATATAGAAGTATATGGAAATATATCAAAAATAGAATTAATGATGAATTCTGTTTGTTACGATATCACGAACAAGTTTAATACCTAAAGCTTTTTAAAGATCTCATTTAATAAATCTCCTATCAACTTAAGGAATATTCAATTAACCCGTCGCAAACATTGGATTTCGCCCTCTAAACTCCCGTATAAGGAGTTTTCTCTCCTATTTTTTATTATAGGCGCGGGTTTTGAATTCCTTTTTCTTTTACCTTCTCAAGATTTGACGAGCGTAAGGTGGTTTTAATTTAAAATAAACATTCACTAAAAACATAAAATAATTATAATACTGAATAAATAAACAAAGCCCTCCCAAATAATCCCAACCTGTATTAATACATTAAAACAAAAAAGAGCAAAAAAATACAAGTGATTTGACTATAATAAATTAGTTCTTAAATACGAAAAAGCAAAAACATCTCTTGATACTTGGAAAGACACCGACGATTATGATTTTCTTTTCGACGACTCAGATAGATTTTTAGGAAAGAAACCTTAAGAAAGAAAAGCTAAAATGTTTGGAGTTTTTATATGTTGTTAGATCGGATAAAAAGAAATTTATGTTCGAAATTAACGAATCTGATTTGAAGAAACGAAAAAAAAACCATCATTTTTCGTATTTAATTAATGGAAATGATTTTGTAAGTAACTATTATCATGAGTTTTTTAAGATAATTCTTTATCACGACAAAGTAGGTAACTATAATTATATTGGAGATAAAATACCTGACAACATTCGAACCGAGATTATTGATAAAGCCTACGATGATTTGCTTTATTGGGCAGATTATAAGAAATCTCGTCTTGCATATCTTATCTTAGCGTATTACATTATGGGTTGGGGTGCTAATATGCATCCAAATTTGCGAAAACTTGCGTTAGAATATTCCAAATGGAAGTATGAGCGCCACCAATTAAAAAATAAAAGCGATAGGCGCGAGCGAAGAAAGTTTTTGCTTGACTTCAGAGCAAAGCTCTTTGCGTATAAAGACGGTCAAAAGGTTAAACTTCCGCCCAGAATTTATACCGAAGAGCGCCGTCAGATAATTAATTATAGAATTTAAACTTTTAAACTTAAAATCTAAACTCCCGTATAAGGAGTTTTCTCTCCTGTTTTTTATTATACGTTCGAATTTTGGATTCCTTTTTCTTTTACCTTCTTAAAGTTAAACGCATGGAAGATGGCTATGGATTAAAACCAAAATGTATCACAATAAATTTAACAAATATTTATCTAAAAAAATTTTATTTAAGATTAAAGAGCATTATTTCTTGAGATACTTAATTTATCCTCTTTACATTTATTCATATTCATTACATTATTCTTTTGAACTTAGATAATTATTGCAGAAATCTTCCGAAGTGCAGATTTTTATAATCTTTTTTGCTCTATCAAATCTATCATCGTTAGATATTAAGAAAGATGCTTTTTCTTGTAAAGCGGTTGCTACAATAATACAATCAGGTAATTTAAGTTTTATTTCACTTCGAATTTTTGCAGATTGATCAGCTAAAGATCGTTCCAAATTGACAATTAGATAATTATCTTGTGAATATAACTTTGAAATATATTCTTCTTTCTCTTTATGATTGTTTACATTATAATAACCTACACATAGTTCTAAAACTGTAATAATTGAAATAACTCCTTTTAATTGTCCGTATTCAATGGCATCTAAAATTTTAGAAGAATATACGAAAAAGGGTTCCTCTTCTTCTTTAACATTGATGAATATGTTAGTATCAATGGCAATTTTCGTTATTCCCATTCCTCTCTTAATTTTCTCTGGAATTCAACTCCTTTAACTCCCCACCGAGTATGACTTCTTAAAATCTCTACAAGCGTTTTCTTTTCAGGTCTTTTCAAGATAATATCATTATCCTTCAAATAAACTATGATTTTATCCCCTTTAAGAATGCCCAATCTTTCTCTTATCTCCTTGGGAATTGTAATTTGCCCTTTTTCACTTACAGTTATTTTTCCAATTATTTCCATTAATCGTTTTTTCTCTTTTTCTTATCAATAAATAAGAAAAATCTTACTTATATGCCTTACTACAATTATAATTTGCTAATCAAAATTTAATCCTTAAATAGCTGATATTATTTAGGATTATAGTGTATTAATAAACATAATCAACTTATAAAAGTCGAATTTAATGTTTAAAAAAATCAATTGGATAAAATTACTCCTATATCTTATGGTTTTTGTACCCGTAATTTTATTAAACACTGTTTGGTTAATCGCTAACTTTATTTTGTTGAGATTTTACGCTTCTAGATGGAGTACGATTAGATTTTCGTTAAGTTTAATCGTTATAATCGTTTCGATAGCAAGTCTTTATCCCTTTATTAAATTAATTTTTCCCATTTTAACGCAGAGCGAAAAAGACTTTCTTCCGAAGTCTTATAATTTTTTGTTTTATTTCGTAATTTTTCTCTATAATATCCTTTTGATACTGTGTCCACCTTTTTTCATTCCCTTTTTCGTTGTTTTTACCGTTTTTTCAGGATTTGCAAGCGTTATTGAATTTAGAAAGGGATTGAAAGAGAGAAACGTATTAAAACTAATAATTCCTTCCTTGAAGGTTTTTGGAAGTTTATACTTTATATATCTTTTTCCTCGCATTGCTCAAGCGTACACTATTGTGAGTTATTTTTTAATTGCGTTAGACTTTTTGCTTTGGTACCTGTTCTTAAAAGATCATCAACTTTATTCGAGGGGAAAGCAATTGTATAAAAGCGTGAAAGATTTTGTTGGAGATCGTAGATTTCAAAAAACAATTGGCATTATAACGGTTATAACTTTAATCTTCTATCTTTTTTCTTGGCCAATATATACCGAGTTCTGGGAAGAACTAACGATATTGAAACCAGAAATAATTTTAATGGCATCGGAAGGTTCCGTCGAATTTACGCTTTATTACCAGATTATGACTATATGGATTCCAATAATAGGATTGATAGCCTTTATTATGGGAATGATATTCGCTGTAATTTATTTAATTCTTGAAAGAGAGCAAAAAATCCTTTAAAAAATATGCTTTTTAAATTTTAAGTTTGGTAAAATCTCTTTTAAATCTTTTTCGGTGGTGTGAAATGTGAGTTTTTTGTTTAGAGCATATGCTATTGTGCTACAATCGTTATAGGACAATTTTTTATAATACTGACATTTTAATGTACCTGCTTTATAAATGAGCGTTTGGTTTAGATTGACTAATTTTATTGGATATGTGTGAAGAAACGAAGCTATTGTCTTTTCTGCAAATTCTTTACCTTTTAATCTGCATATATGGAAAAAAGCTTCGATTAATATTGGAGAAAGAATATATGCTTCAATATTTCCTTGTTTAACTTCGGTCATTAATAATGAAATACTATTAGGGATATTTTTCGAGCAAGTTTGCGTAATTATCCCCGCGTCCAAACATATTTTATTTTTCATTTTAATTCTCTTTCTATTTCTTCCTTTTGAGATTGTTCCATTTGTGCTTTCATTTCTTGATACGTATAGGATTTTTTTCTTAACTCGTCTATTGGAATTATGGGAATTATTCTAAGAGAATCTTCATCCTCAATAACTAAAACCTTGTCCCCATCTTTCAAATTATATTTTTTTCTTAAAAAAGAAAAAAAATTTCGTTTCACTTCAATATTAATACTTAATACTAAATAAAATCTATTTTTACTTAATAAAATTACATAATCCTAAATATTAAAAATTTTTTTTGATAGATTAAAATTATTAAAATTAAATCTTTCTTCTTATTAATAATAAATATTATTAAACAAAATAAAATCTAATGTACGAAATATGATAGAGAACTCAAAAATAATCGTAGATGTGGATAATTGTACGAAATGTAAGTCGTGCGTTAACGAATGTCCTAGAAGACTACTTTGTTTCAAAAACGATCAACTAGCCTTTTCAGATGAGTTTGAAGAACTGTGTTTAGAATGCTCTCATTGTGTAGCTGTATGTCCAGTTAATATAATTCAATTAAAGACGGTTCCAATTGCTGAAGTTAAAGAAATCAAAGAATTAGAAAAGCCGGCCGATTTCACATCTATTTCAAATCTTATAAAAATGCGGAGATCAATTAGGCAATTCAAAGAAAAAACGGTGCCTAAAGAATTAATACAAAAAATTCTAGACGTTGCTAGGTACGCTCCAACAGGTCATAACGAAGAGAACGTTCATTATACAGTTGTCCAGAATCGTGAAACTTTAAAACAATTCTCAGACGAAATTACTAAACAAATAACAAATTTATATAATATGTACATAGATCCAAAAGGGCGAGAATCGTTAAAATCCACCTTATCAAACGCAATTTACGAAAAATTAGAAGAAAACATTTTAAATTTTAAAATGCATTTAGAAGAAATCAAAAAGGGAAGAGATGTATGGCGTTGGAACGCAGAATTAATTATCATTCATAGTCCTAAAACTGCAATGACTCCTATTGAAAATAGCGCTCTTGCGGCCGGACACATAATGCTTGCCGCGGAATCGCTTGGTTTAGGTACTTGCTCTTTAGGATACGCAACGGCGTTTATAAATCAATTCAAAACAGTATCAAAAATAGTTAATCTTCCTAGAAATCATATAGCGGCGTATACTTTAGCGATTGGATATCCAAACGTTAAATATTTCAGAATTCCAGCTCGTAAAACGCTTAAAGCAGATTGGATTTAAATTAATTGTATAAAAAACAAATGATAATTTGGATTTACCATGAAAAAACACGACGCTAATAATCCTTTGACTGAAATACCTGGCGTGGGTCAATCAATAGCAAATAACCTAAAGAAAATAGGCATTAAAAAAATGTCGGATTTGAAAGGTAAAAATCCGGAAGAATTATATTTTAAAATCTGCACTAATCAAGGATGCCAAGTTGACCGTTGTGTTCTCTATGTTTGTCGTTCTTCAGTTTATTTCGCCGAAAATAAAAACCCTGATCCTGAAAAACTGAAATGGTGGAATTGGAAGGATAATAAATAAAGCGTTTTAGAAAATAAAATTCACGCCCTAACCTCTCTTTCATTTTTCAACCTCGAAAAAGTCAAAGCTATAATTAATTGTTTATAGAATAAGTTTTTAAAACAAAATTTTGATCTTATATTCGATAACAATGTCTAAAAGTAAATGTAAGTTGTGTGGAATGATTAGATCCGATAAAGATTTGATACTACAAAAAGACGGTAAATACGTTTGCTTCTCGTGTTGGAACAAGATTCTTAAGGAGAAAAGCGTTCAAAATTAATTGTCTTTGAAATCTGCCTTTAAACGATAAAAAGAAAAATGGTTTAATAGGCTAAGAGATACGTATATTTACACAAATCAAATTTTTCTATTTTTATATCTCTACTATTTGGATCTTTTTGCAACGACGCAAGCGGCATTTTTATTACAATTTTGAGCTCTTCTAAATAAATATTATTGTAAAAAATCTTCGTATTTTTATCAAAATCTAAGAAATTATTAGTCATTTGGCTTTTTTTCTCAGTTATAGACTTTAAAGAAATTTTCACCACCTCTATTTTATTGGAAATATAATTAATTTTTAACTAATCCCTTTATAAACGGGAATTATTTTAAGTACTACAAATATAAAAATTAAATAATTTACCATTATGCTTATAATAACTTATATATTTAAAGCTTTCGAACGTTTAATATAAACTAAATGCTCAACACTAATAAAATTTAAATTCGTTTAGCACAAAAATTTGAGTTTTTAAAAATTAATCGAGTAAAACTTCTCAATAAAGGTCATATAAAATATGAAAGAACTAAAAGAGAACAAACAATCAAATCAAGAAAACTTAACAACTTTTTTAGAAAAAAATATTATCAAAAACGCTAAAAAGTTGAAAGGAAAACGATCACCTTTGACTGAAACCGTCGACAAAACGCCAAAAACCTTACCCATTATTAGCGTAGTAAATTTAATTACCACATCTAAAGATCTCTATCTGGTAAAAGTAAAGAACTATTCTAAACAACCAAGAATTAGATATTTCTTAGCTGTTATATTAGCGGCTCAAAGTTCAGACTTACTCGTACAACTCGCGAAAAATTACGCAAATAAAAACGATTTAAAATTGATTCAATATTCTTTGTATCCTAAATTGCAAAGAATTAATCTTTTATCGCTAAAAGAACTTAAAAAAGTGGAGGATTTTTCTAATTCTATACAAATTTTGTTAAATTTTAAAAAACAATTTCGTTTAAGTTTAGAAAAGATTAAAAATCTTATTGAAGATAAATAATTTTTAGAGATTAATTATATCTTTAAATTATTATTTTGAAAAGTAATTTATTATGTTAATTTTGTGAAGGATTTTAAATGTCTAGCGAAGATTATAGTAGAATGATGCGGGAGAACATGATAAAAATTGTTGCAACACTAGGTCCAGCGTCTAGTTCTAAACAAATGATTAAAAAACTCAACGAGGCTGGCGTTGATTTGTTTCGCATTAATTTTTCTCACGGATCGCACGCCGAAAAAAGGGAATTAGTTAAAATCATTCGAGAGGTAAACGATTATCTGTGTATTTTAGCAGACATACAGGGTCCAAAAATAAGGGTTGGGAAATTTAAAGACGACAAAGCTTTCAATTTAAACGTCGGTCAAGAAGTTAGAGTTTACGAGAACGAAGATCTCTTAGGAAATCAAGAGCAATTTTCGGTTCCTCTCGTGGGTTTTCTTAAATCAATGAAAAAAGGGGATTTTTTTGTTGTAAACGACGGTATCATTAAAATTAAGGTAAAAAGCTTTGAGAAGGACCATATTATTGGTGAAGTCATAACCGGAGGCATAATAAGTAATAATAAGGGAGTTAACATTCCTTTTGGAGAATTAAAACAACGCGTTCCAACCGAAAAAGACATTAAAGATTTGGAATTAATTGCCGAATTGGATACGGAATATGTTGCTGTTTCTTTTGTTTCTTCTGGAGATGACGTTCTTCACGTAAAAAAACTGTTGGAAAATTACGGAAACAGTAAAATCAAAATTATATCAAAAATAGAACGACCAATTGCGTTAGAAAATTTTGATAATATACTTGAAGTGTCGGACGGCATTATGGTGGCCCGTGGAGACCTCGGCGTTGAAATATCTCCCGATAAAGTGCCATTATGGCAAAAAGAGATGATATACAAATGTAACAAAGAAGGTAAACCTGTAATAGTTGCGACTCAAATGCTTGAATCAATGGTAAATGCCCCAATCCCAACTCGAGCAGAAGCAAACGATATTTTTAACGCAGTCATTGACGGTACAGATGCGGTCATGCTCTCAGCAGAAACTGCCGTCGGAAGCTATCCTATAGAGGCAGTTCAATACATGAATAAAATTTCGGTTACTGCGAAAGAACACATGCCTAAAAGGATTCCTGACAACTACGATTCCGATCGCTTGACGCACACTCAAGTTTTAGGACACGCAATACATTCTTTAGCTACGGAAATGGAAACTCTAAATTTTAGGGGGAAAATTCTAGTAATAACGCGCGAAGGCATTGGAGCAAGAATGATATCTAAATATAGACCGCCATTACCCATAATCGCAATTACTCCGCTTAAAAGAACCGCTCGAGAATTAAGTCTTTTATGGGGGGTTCAACCCATTCACATAGAAAGTATCGATTTCTTTAAATTATCTGCCGAAGATATAATTGAACAATCGGTAAAAGTTGCCGTCCAAAAGAAAGTAGTTGACGAAAACGAACACGTAATTATTTTAGTAGTTTCAAGAAAATTCGAAAAAAGAGGAAATCTAGTTGGATTTTATTACGTTGGAGAAATTTTAGAAAAAGCGGCAAAAAATAGCAAGAAAGAAATAAAAACATAATTTTTTTTATCAACCTTATTTTTTTAGAAATATCAGTTTTATAAAGATAGACACCAAAATAGATAATAATTATCTACTAGATTATTTATAAAAAAATTTTGGTATAAAAAATGGAAACAATAATTCAATCGTCTAGAAAAAAATTTTTAGCGTACGGAAGTCCCAGATTAAGCGCAGGTATCGTTTTAGATATTATTGACTTCGGAATATTAACTTTATACATTTTTGCTTACGGTGTGCACCCTATTTTACAGGGAATCGCTATGGCAGTCGGAAAATTATGTATCGCAGGAGCTCAGTTTTTAATGGGATGGCTTTCGGATAGTACAAAAACCAAATATGGTAAAAGAAAGCCCTTCATGTTTGTTTTCGCTCCATTAACCGCAATTGCTTTTATATTCGCGCTCTTGCCTATGATCTTTATTCAAAATCCAACTATTTTAGTTTTATTCGTCTGGATCCTTATATGGGACGCAGTATTCCAGTTCTCGTATGGCGGTCTTACAACCCCTTATCAATCTTGGGTGGCGGAACAATTTATAGTTCACGAAAGACCGAAAGCTTCGGCATTTCAAAATCTATTTAGTTATTTAGGTGCAGCAGTTGGAATTGTTTTTACGTTTCTAATTTTTCCCCCAATCATTAAAACTTTTCAACAAACAAAAACCATTAGTACATTCTTTGTCGTTATCGTATTTGCGTTTGCGATGTTAGTTATCGTTTTGTTTTACATTTGTGCGTTTGTTTTACCCGTAGAAAAAATCAAGGGCGTTCAAATGAAATTCGTGAAAGACTTAAAAAAAGTGTTTAAAGATAAGAATTTCATGCGCGTCTGTTGGCTACAAGCAATAGCGTTTTTAGCTATAGGAATGATCACCCCTATGTTGTTAGGTTTTGCAACCGACGTTCTTAATTATGGTACAACAGAAATGGCAATCGCAGCAGCGTTTCTTTTCACCTTTATTATCGTTTTTCTTTTTATCTGGAAAAAATTGATTAATATAATGGGAAAAAAGAAAACTTTTTCAATAATTCTTTTTACGGGCATTGTAGTTTTACCCTTTTCTCTTATCGGATTATTGCCAAACATTAGCTTTATAATCGGGCTGATTTTTGTAGTTGGGGTCGCAGCCTTTTTGGGAGGGTGGTATCTATTTCCTTACATTTGGTTTGCAGATTTAGCTGAAGATGCAGAGGTGAGAACCGGAGAAACGCGAAAAGCGGGATTATACGCAGGATTTCCGCAGATATTGCTCAATATATTTCAAGCAATAGCGTTGTTGGTTACAGGGCTTATTCTAGCGTTACCTAACGTTCCAAATAAAGCGTATTCTTGGGGCTTTATAATATGGGGCGTGTGGTGTTCAATAATGATTTTACTGGCGTTCTTGTTCACTAAAAAATACATAACATTAGATTTTGAATGGGAAAAAGAAAGAACTAAATAAATAAATCATTTATTTTATTTTTTTTATTTATTTGTCTAAAATTTAATATTGTTTTTAAACAAATTACTCGTACCATAAAATTATATTTTTCCACTAATGTTATGATCTTAATATCATTAATAAAACTATAATGTTATAAGGCTAAATAATTATAATTCTATATTACTATAATGAACAGTACAACAATTCAAATTAGAAGATAAACATTAAATCAACTTAAATCCTTGAAGAAAGAAATAAACGCTACTACATACGATGAAGTTATTACTTATTTGATTCGACAAGAGCATAATATCCCTCAGACTTTATTTGGATTTCTTAAAAACAAAACAACATCTTACAAACGCGATGAGGTCGAAGAAGATCACGAGTTTTAAATATGCTTTAGATTCTTACGCTTGGATTGAATAAGCGATTGGTTCAACACGGGAGAATTTGTCAAAGAAGTTCTCGAGCTAGCAATATGTATTGGTGAAAAATAATTTCAGATAAAGACATAGAAAAAAATCCTGAAGAAGTAATTTCAGATTGTGTAAAGGAAATGCTTAACGGTGCCACCATAACAGAAATATCAAAAAAAACGGGATTTTCTCGAAATACTATTTCTAAATACGTATCAATTTTAGAATTGAAAAAAAAAATATTTTCTAAAAAAATAGGAATGTTCCGCTTGTATTTTAGCACCGAGCAAAATTATCCCAAAATATTCGGAATTTCTTATTACAAAGCGCTCTTAGCAGGTTTGAAAAAATATTACCCTAACGATTACGAAACCTTTAAAAAAATCGGTAAAGAATGCTTTGAATACATTGATTATTCTTTTGAACAGGCAATCTTTAAAGATATTGAACATTTAAGACCAAACAAATTCATTTTCCTTTTCATGGATGTTTTTGGAAAATTATACCCGTCTATTGATGTCGTGGATCCAATTATAGATACTTACATGAAGGAAGACGAATCCGGAAGAAAAATCGTCTTAAAATTTAAAAGTAAAGAATATTTGGCAAACACAGACGATTATATTTATCATTTTTATATTATTGCAGGAATTGCCGAAGCGATATACAAAAGAGAATTAAACTTAAATATTATATGCAACGTTGAAAATGTTCATTTATCGGATAAGGTTGGAGAATCGTTCGTCGAATTATCTATGAAAATTGAATAGATAAAAGTTATTTAACAATGAAATGTGAGCTGAAACTATTAAGTTATAAAAATTGAACCGCTCATTTTGATATTTCAGGAATAGCTTCTTTTCGATAATCGACTCTCGGAAGGCGATTAATATTATAAGGAAGAATTGCGTCGTCCGGGATTGGATCTATGTAAAAATGGCGGAATTTCGGGTGCTGCATCCTACAGAAGGGCGTTCTGTGATTGAAGGCGGGATGATGTACCATTCTCATCCATATTTTTTTTAAGGATTCGGTTTTTACATTTCCAAAAGATAGAGGCGTAAAATCGCAAGGTGCTATATCTCCATACGCAGATACGTAATATTGAATATTTGCTGCTAGACATCCCATACCTCCAAGATACGATTCCATTGAGGTTTCAATCCACGATTGGTAAGAAAAAGGCGGAATTTTCTGTTGGTTATATATTTCAGAAGAATATTTACGAATTTCTTCGCGCTGCTCCTGAGTAAGCATCTCGCTCGTGTCCTTTAGATTATTTCCCGGGGGAACGCCGTCAAAAAGCATCAAATTCTTAGTACCAAGTTTTTTTGCGAGTTTATATATTTCCTTATACATTCCATTTATAGTAGCAGAGCGCGTTGCGTACGAAGAGAGACCAACAAACACTCCTTTTGATTTCATTTTCTCGAGTCCCTTCACGGCGGTCTCAAAAAGACCTGGCATACCCCTTAAATTATTGTGTTCTTCAGGATTAGGATTATCAATGCTTACAAATAGAGAATAGAGGCCCGCATCGACCAATTTTTCTATATTTTCGTCCGTGAGTAATAATCCGTTTGTAAACATAATTGGAAAAGCTTTCTTTTTATTTACGTAAGAAATTAGTTCGAAAATATCTTCCCGTAATAAGGGTTCTCCTCCTGTAAAAGCGAGAATAGTAACGCCTAGCTTTAAACTCTCGTCGATGAGTTTTTTTGCCTCTTCTGTAGAGAGTTCCTGTCTATCTTTTCTTAAATGCTTTCCTGCGCTACAATGAACGCATTTACACTGACAACGATAAGTAACAGCAAAGGTCATAGCTACTGGATAGGGATGCCCTGTTAAATTGGATTTTAATAAACTTTTAAGCGCTCTGAACATTGG